>Ga0210006_1002935_pt1 | contig 10877 bp, 11 predicted proteins | sample CryGey02umfilter_2_FD_185452 | JGI IMG/M metagenome (GOLD analysis project Ga0210006, IMG submission 185452) | Groundwater microbial communities from aquifer in Utah, USA - Crystal Geyser 4/10/14 0.2 um filter (SPAdes) (version 3) | ecosystem: Environmental > Aquatic > Deep subsurface >... | reverse complement strand
TCGCATTCAGATAAATAAACTGAGATCTCGCCTGGAGCGTCTTGTGCGTGACCGCGCCATAGATCATAACTAGCCAATCTTATATAACCTTATATAATCTTATATATAGAAACAATCAGGTATACTTTAATATATGGAAAAAAAAACATTTTTGTTTGTAGATGGTAGCAATTTATATGGTTCGCAATATGATCTATTTGGCCCAGCAAAATATCTCAATTTTGGAAAGCTTATTCAATATATATCATCAAGTCTTAATGTAAAATTTCAGGGAATATATTTTTATGCTTCCTACTCTCCAAAGCCAGAAAAACCAACAAAAAAACAAATATCATATCTAAAAAATGAAGGACTTTTTTATCGAGAAGTCAAGAATACTGACAAGGTGACATTCTTTAAGGGATATAGGTCAAAAACTAGCGGGAAAGAAAAAGAAGTAGATGTCAAACTTGCGGTCGATATTGTAGATTTTGCCCATCGGAAAAAATACGATAAAATGTTTTTATTGTCTGGTGATGCTGATTTTCTTCACGCACTACTCGCAGTAAATGCTTTAGAAAAAGACGTAAATGTAATTTGTATGCCAAACAATGTTCTTTTCCGAGCTCTTATCCATTTCAAAACAGTCATTATCAATTTTGATCATGGGAAAAATGTATTAAAAGGTTATCTTAATAAACCAACTTTTCTATACTTGATTAGCGACGATTTAACTGAAAAGGCATAAAAAAGGCTCGGCATGCATGCATGCCGAGCAGATTAGCTAAATAATATCACAAAACATATGAAAATGCCATTAATCTCTATCGTGACTCCAAGCTACAATCAGGCTCAGTTTATTCGTGCGACGATAGATAGTGTGCTCTCTCAGGATTATTCCAACTTAGAATATTTTGTCATGGACGGAGGGTCGACGGATGATACAGTCAAAATTCTCAAAAGTTACAGTAATAAGATCAAGTGGGAGAGTGTTAAAGACGCCGGTCAGGCCGACGCCATCAACAAAGGTCTACGTATGGCCAAAGGTGAAGTCATGGCCTATCTCAACTCCGACGATGTTTACTTGCCAGGTACTCTCAAGCGAGTAGGGGAATACTACGCGCGCACCCAAGCCGACTGGATTACCGGCGACTGTTTGACCATCGACGAGGCAGGTAAACCCAGCAAAAACAATTGGCTCATATCCAGTTACAAACGCTTTCTCATGGCTCTGTACTCACCCTTGACGCTGCGTATTGCCGATTCCATGCTCCCGCAACCATCCACTTTTTGGTCACAAAAAGCTTACAAAAAAGTTGGAGATTTTGACATCAAATACCACTACGCCTTGGATTACGATTATTGGCTACGGATGTCCAAATATTTCACTCCACATGACTTAAAAGTCCCCTTATCTGGTTTTCGTATTCAGCAAGATAGTAAATCACAAACGGGGAGGACTAAACTTATGGCAGAGGGGATGATTGCTCTGCGCGAGAATGGAGCCAAGGGCTGGGAACTCTATGTCCATAAACTTCACAGCGACTTTACATTATTTGTTTACAAACTCATCAAATGAGAAATTTTGTCAAGTCATATCCATATATAGTTTCCCTCCTTACAGTCATCTGTTTTCTTTTGATATTTATCGAATCAGTCCCCTACCTCACATATATTGTTACAGCCACTCATATCAGCACAACAGCTTTTCAACTATTATTACTCATTGCATGGTTACCTCTTATTTTTCACCCAGGTCTCGCCAATATCAAATTATTGGTAATTACTCTGCTCATTTGTATAATCGGAGAGAGTGCTGCCAAAACAACTTTAAATATTTCAAGAGAATTGAGAAATATTATCGCCAACCCATTTCTGACCTATGATCAAAAAATGACCCGGACATATAAAGGATTCTACTCAGCGATGAAAGAAGTAACTCGCCTTACACCAGAGGATTCGATTATCGCCATCCCTCCACGAGCCAATCCATGGGAGTTTGAGGGTAATGTTGCCATGGTTGCGTATTTTTTGTACCCACGCAAGGTAATTAACCTGACAGTTGACTCCAAACAAAATCTCAAAATAGATCGCAAGCTATATGCATTGATCGCAAGGGGAGCTTCGCCTCGCAATACCTCAGTTGATTATGGCTGGCCCAAAGTCCAGGTCAAAGCCAAAAATATTTGGAAAATTGACACAGATAGTAGTATTAATACTCAAATACAAAAAGATTACAATCCCGACACTGATCAATGGGATTGGGGACTAATTGAGGTAAAAAATGAATAGTATTATCGCAATTTTGCTCACGTCTATGTTTTACGTCGTCGTCGGTTGGCAACTGACATATATGTTGGGCAAAATTTCAAAAATCGAGCGTCTAGGCATTTCCTTCTTACTAGGCAACGGACTCTCGACGTTCGTTTGGTTCATCTTATATAGATTAGGAGCACAATTTGATTTATTGACTCTCGGATTCTCCGGTCTAACAGTTTTCTTGGTGAGCTATTTCATTAATAAATTATTCAAATTCAAATATCAAAACTTAGTTATCAAAAAGTTTACTGGATTAAATCTCAAGATTATATATCTGGTAGTTATTCTACTTTTGATTAGTTTTGTCATTGGCAATTACAACCCGATATCTGGCTGGGATGCGGTAGCTTTGTATGATTTTAGGGGGCACACTATTGCTCTCAATCACAGTTTAAAAGATTTAACTGATGGCTCTTATTATTTGAGCTATCCCCTCATGATCTCCCTAGATCACGCCGCTATTTACATGTTAAAGGGTATTAGCGCTCAAGGTTTACACTCTATCATCCTTATGGCTTTTATCGCCGTCGTATATGGTCGCATGCTAAAGTGGACCAATTCCCGCCTATCTCTTCTGACTATCCTTTTTATTATTCTAAACGAAGAAATATTTTCTCACTCCACGGTGGCCTACACCAATCTGGCATACGTTGTATATCTTGTGGCTGGTTTTCTTTACGTCATCTCTCCAAAGGAGAAATCTAGAGAGCTAGGATATCTTTTCGTGGGGGGTATTATGATTGGTCTTACCACTTGGATTCGTTCAGACGTTCCATTTTGGATGATGGGCATTGTCCTGATTCTGATCCAGGGTTGGAAGTTGAGAGCCAAGATCCTCGCAGTTTTCTCAATTTTTCTTATTTACCAGATTAGACACACTTGGCTTAGTTTTTTCACAGGTGTACTCATTTCACTCAGTTTACGTAACGAAGGTTTGTCAAATCCAATTACACTCAATGCCCTTAAACAAATTTCCAGTAGTGTACCAAATATAGGGATAATAAATAAGATTATTGCCGATCTACCCGAAATTATACGGTATGTGTATCTCTACATATTCTCGCCATACAGGGGATTATGGCTACTGACAATTCCAATTGCCGCAGTCGTTATCAAAAAGAAAGATTATCGATTATTACTTTTATTCTTGACTATTCTCATGTCAGCACTTATGGTCACAGTCGGCATTATGCTCTTTAGTGCCACCTATCCCACTTGGGATCAGATAGGCGGTTCAGCTAGACGTATGATGCTATTTATTGTTCCTCTATCGATCATTACGTCTATCTATGCGTTACATCTCATCAAAACGGGGAGGAAATACAATGCATAGCAAATATTTGTGGGTGCATCTAGCGATCTTGGGGATTACTCTAGGAGCTTCTTTTTTGGAGTCAGTTTCATATATCGGTTTCGTTGATAAGCATTTTATCTTGCCTGCGTACACTTGGTATGTACTAAGTGTTGTGACGGCTCTTGTTTATAGATCTGCAAACTTTCATATTGCCAAGTGGCTCAAATTACTCAGTTGGAGTTCCATCCTAATCTATATTATCTTTACCATTAGCGAAGTTTTGACTTATCCCAATTATATCTTCACTGTTTTACACATCAATCTTCAAGCACTACAGATATTTGTTCTCTTGGTTTCATTTCACTGGTTAGTCAGTCAGTATTACTTACTCAATACGACTCTTCGCCTTGCAAAAAGCTTAATTTTTTCTGCACTAATATTTGTTGCAACAGAAGGAATCGGATTGAGTATAGCCTTTTTAATAAAGGGTTTGATACCTATCATCAAGCATCCCAATGCTACATATGAAGACCAGTTATACAATACTCACGGTGGATTTTATCCAGCCATACAACTCATCATACAACTCACTCCCGCGAACTCTCTTATTCTAATACCTCCGCAGGGGAATCCATGGGAAGTCGAGGGTAACGCACCCATAGTTACCTATTTTCTTTATCCACGTCAGGTCAAGAATTTAGAGACAACTATTCCAGAAACTAACAAGCCAATATATGCTTTGATAGCCAAGGGTTCTTGGCCTCGCACGAGCTCAGTTGATTATGGCTGGCCCAAAGTTCCCATAAATGCTAGGCAGATCTGGCAATTTGACACAACAAACCATACGTTCACAACCTATATGCGCAATTACAGTCCTCAAACAGACCAATGGGATTGGGGGCTTATCGAGGTTAAACATGAATAGTCTCTTGTCAGTGATTATAGCAACAGTATTTTTTACTTTTATCGGGTTTCCGATAAGTTGTCTGTTGGGCAAAATAACCCAAATTGAGCGACTAGGCTTGTCTCTACTGCTTGGAGTGGGTCTAGGTACCTATTGTTGGTTTATTTTGTATCTCCTAGGTATGCCTTTTACGCTAACCTCGTTATTTATTTCAGGCTTAATTCTCATACTCATAGGGCTTGTCATAGTCAAGCTAAAACGCAAGTCACTCGTAACTGTCCGTCTTCCAGTATTTCTTCCTCTAGAGCGATTTCTTGTATACATAATAATCTTGGTACTCCTTATAGCGTTTATTATCGCCAGTTACAATGCGATTACTGCTTGGGACTCGTTGGCGTTATACGATTTTCGAGCTCACGCCATTGTTTTGAATCATGATTTGCGAGATATTACGGCGAGTTCTTACTATTTGAGCTATCCACTTCTTGTCTCATTACTTCATGCCGCAGTATATTTTTTGGGTGGAGTTAATGCTCAGGGTATGCACACGGTTATCTTTGCCGGATTTCTCGCTATTGTTTTTGGAAGGGTGTATGCCTTGACCAATCTACGTTACGCTCTGGTTGCAGTATGTCTCAATATTTTTAGTTACGAACTCTTGATGCACTCAACAATTGCCTACGCCAATCTGCCATACACTATTCTACTTGTTAGTGGATTTTTGCATTTAGTTTCTGGACACAAGAAAGCTATCTCAGATCATCTCATCGTAGGAAGTATTTTGATAGGTCTTTCTACTTGGGTGCGTTCAACAGAAGTTTTCTGGATAATTGGATTCATCCTAATCATTTGGCAGGCCTTGCAATCCAGAAATATTCGCTTATCCGTTGTCCCGTCGATGCTTATTTTACTACTCTATTCTATTTGGCATTTCTACCACGCTGCATTAGTTGCCATTTTGGCAGAACCACCACTCGTAATGCCAGCATTTTTTTCGCGTACCACATTAAATCTAATCTTACACAATCTAAACAAAATTCGTGAGTACTTTATGTTATATGTCTTTTACCCATATTTGGGATTATGGATAGTATCGCTAGGACTCCTACCCGCTTCGTTTAAGTTAAAATCTTTCCCCATTAAGGGTTTAACTTTCGTTATCTTCGCATCTCTAGCAGTCACTGTACTTGGCATTTCCATTTTTAGTACGTATTTTCCTACTTGGTTTCAGATTGGCGACTCGGCCACGCGGATGTTGATGTTTTTGATACCCACGATCACTGTGGCTGGTACGACTGCATTATTTGGTATATCTCATCGGGGATATAATGAAAAAAATTAAAATATATTGGCTTCACTCGCACTTTCTCTACTGGATGGGAGGCACCAAGTATATCTTTGAAGTACTCAAGCGTCTAAACAAAGAATATGACATAACCGTAATTGTCGAAAATGCAACTCCTTACGCTAAAGGTCTCTACAAAACTGCAGGGATTCGACTCATTAACTTGGGCAAACTCTCCACAAATAGTTTGTTCTATTGGCTTACTTTCCCTTATCAACTAATTAGGACTTTATTACAAGTCAGACCATATATCCACCCAGATGGACTAGTTGTCTCTAGTATGTTCCCCATGAATATTATTGCTGTACTTATCTCTCGTAAGCCTCTCCAATTATGTTTTGAGCCATTCGCCTTTTTCCATGATCCCGACTTTCAAAAAGGCTTTCCTCTGTCAAAACGAATCTTACTAAAAATACTTCAGGTACTCTACGGGGGCTGGGACATTGAGGCTACAAAAAAAGCTCGCCATATTATCACCTTGAATCAAGTTACCCAAAAAACCATCAAAGAAGTTTATGGAAAATTATCTATTCCTGTCTACACAGGTATCGATACCAAGCATTTTCACCGGTATGTCTCTCCATCTCTTCGTAAAAAATACCTAGGTAAAGAGGTTATTATCCACAGCACAGACTATACGCCGGTAAAGGGCACCGACCGCATGATAAATATTTTTGCCCAAGTCAAAAAACTCAAGCCAGCTACTCATTTACTTATTACAACTACCATCAACAACAAATCCGCAGTCAAGTCATATAAAGAACAAGCTCACTCTCTTGGAGTAGATAAATCAATCGAATTTTTGGGTTTTGTCGATTACAATATTTTGCCAGAACTATACTCACTCGCCAAAGTACTAGTCCAGTGTTCATATTCTGAGCGATCAGGCACTACTTCTATGGCTCTCCCTGTCAAAGAGGCATTATCTTGCGGTACTGCGGCTATCCGCGCTCCACTGACTACAGAAGATGTAGAGGATGGTAAAACTGGTTACCTAGTTGATCCTCGCAATCAGGAGTTGATGGTAAAAAGAATTGTTGATCTGATCAATCTCTCTCCCGATCAATATCGTCAACTCTCGCAGCGTGCTAGAGCAAAAATTGTTAAACTCTATACGTGGCGAGAGACAGCCGATCGGATTATGAGTATAATAAACAAGTCATGACAAAATTAATCAAACTTATCGAAAGCACGTTCTATCACGAAGCAGATACCGCCACCAAGTTGGCCAGTTTTATTACACATACTGATCATCTCTCTTTTGGATCAGAGTGCGAAAAATTCGAACGCAACTTTTCCAAGTATCAGGATCGAGCAGAAGGGATTTTCTTAAATAGTGGCAGTTCTGCCAATTTGGCCGTGATCCAAGCACTACTCAACTTAGGCAAAATCAAAAAAGGGGACAAAATTGGATTTTCTGCCCTCACCTGGTCCACCAACGTTATGCCACTAATTCAGCTAGGACTAGAAGCCGTACCAGTAGACATTGAGCTAGATACTCTCAATGTTTCCTCCAACAAACTCCAAAATGTGCTAAATAGACACAAACTAAAAATGCTCTTTCTTACCAATCTCTTAGGTTGGTGTGATGATATAGACAAAATCGCAGAACTTTGCCGTCGCGAAAAGATTATCTTGATAGAAGACAACTGTGAATCACTAGGATCTGTCTACAAAGGACGCAAACTGGGCAATTACAGCTATGCGGCCACATTTTCATTCTATGTAGGCCACCACATGAGTACGATCGAAGGTGGAGCAGCGATCACTGACGATCCAGAGCTAGCAACCATGATTCGCTTGGTACGTGCACATGGCTGGGACCGCAATCTGGCTCTTAGTGAACAGCTCAAGATCAGAGCCAAGCATCAAGTCAATTCAACTTTTTATTCACGATATACATTCTACGATTTAGGCTACAACATGAGACCCACAGAAATAGCCGGATATTTAGGCAACATTCAGCTCCCATACTTACCAGAGATTATTCAGAAACGTGAGCAAAATTATCTCGCTATCGCTCCAAGCATCTATTCCCAAACTGATCGTTTTTACAAACTTCGCACCGACCACTTGGAGGTTTTTTCTAATTTTGCCGTACCCATTATTTGTAAAAGTGCTGAAATTCGCGATCGTCTTGTCGAAGAGTGCGTAAATAAAATCGAAATCAGGCCCGTTGTAGGCGGAGACATGACCAAACAGCCATTTTATCGCAAATATATGCCACAGTATGTAAAAGAAATGGCCAACAGCAACGTAGCACTAGTTCACAAACAAGGTTTATATTTTGGTAATAATCCTGATCTGACAAAAGAAGATATCAAAGTCATAATCGCTACATTTAGGGCATGAGTAGATTATTTTTTGTTTTAATCGGTCTCTCGAGTTTTTTTGTTTTATTTTTCTATTCCATTCTCACCCATCCATTCGAAGTTCCAGACGAACAATCACATTACGCAACGGTTCATTATTTAGCGAGCGAAGGGCAGATGCCGATTTTGACAAAACATTCAGACTTATCTCTTGAAGAAGAAAATACAGAGTATATTTTTGGGATTATGAGTGAAGGCAACAATAAATATTCCTATCATCCCGAATTTCGGATGGATTATATCCCCGGCTTGAGGGGTCTTTACGAGTCAAAGATTAGTTCATTTAATACACCACAATATCGTCGCACTTACACCATCCACCAAGCCGCCATCTACCCTCCGCTTTATTACTGGGTCACCTATCCATTCTATCAAGCAGTCAACTCTTCAGGTATCATTACTCGTCTCTTTGTCTCTCGTCTTGCGTCAGTTATTCTTACGATGTTTACCATTATATCCACCTTCTTTATAGGTAAGCTAATTTTCGATAAACGAAGCTATGGTTTGACTTTGGCTCTTATGACTCTATTCTTTCCTATGACTGTCTATCTTGGTTCTGGAGTCAGTAGTGACAATCTACACAATCTACTTTTTACTTTCTTTTTCTATTTTTCTATAAAATACCTCAAATCAGGTTGGAGTATTCGCGACTCTCTTGTGACAGGGTTCATCATTGCCCTTGATATTTTGACCAAGCCGCAGGCATATATCATGTTCCCGCTCCTTGCCTTGGTCATTATGGTGCGTGGCTCCTGGCAAGAGTGGCGTTTAACTCTAAAAAACGTTCTTGTGCTCGCACTCACAGTTCTTGTGATCGCTGGTTGGTACAAGCAACCCCAATATCTCGATACTGGTGCAACATTTGTTGCTCAGTCACTACTTTATGGCGGTTGGAGCAATTTTCAGGTTTTTGTCAAACAATACGCTTCCCTGTTTACTGGCGCAATGCTCGTCTGGTATTGGGGAGTATTCAAGTGGTTTGGTATCGTTTTGCCTCGCCCCGTGTGGTGGGTTGCCAATCGACTAGTAATCGTCGCTGGAGTAGGTCTCATACTTTCAGTTTGGCAATCCTGGAAAAACCGTAAAAATAGTTTTCTTTTACGTATTGTTATATTTACAATTCTAGCCAATCTAACTTATCTTTGTGCTCTCCTTTGGTTTGACTGGCAGTTCTACCAGCAGATCGGTCGCTCGCTCGGGTTTCAGGCCCGTTACCTGATGCCACTTTTATCTACGCAGATGTTTCTTCTTCTGTATGGTTTAACTAGTCTTGGCTGGAGTACTCGTATACGTGAACTAATCAGAAAAACAGTTATTGTCTTCTTTTTTGGCCTTCATCTTGCCGGACTTTTTACCATGATTTCTAGTTATTACGATCTCTTACCTCTTTCGCGCCTCATTGAACAAATGAGTCAGTATAAACCAATCTACGCCAAAGGATCTTGGTGGTATCTCTACTTTTCGCTCTATTTTACTGGTATCATCACTACATCCATTATGGCACTCAAAAGTGATACAAAAAAATGAAAACCCTCATCATCGTACCCGCCTACAACGAAGCAGGTGTCATAGCCACCACGCTCCAGGATCTACGCAAAACCTTGCGTGAGGATGAGATTCAAGCAGATATCCTAGTAGTCGACGATGGTAGTACCGACCAGACAGGCAGTATTGCACTCCCACATACCACTCATTTGCTCACCCATGGTCGCAATTGTGGTCTAGGCGCCGCACTTGCCACCGGTATTGAGTATGCCAAGAGGCAGAGCTACGACTACTGTGTCACCTTTGATTCTGATGGCCAGCACGATGCCCACGATATCCCCAAAGCACTAGCCAAACTAGAGTTTGGGTATGACGTCGTGATAGGTAGTCGCTTTGTTGGTACCCACTCTGGCATGCCTGCTAGTCGTAGAGTTGTCCTCTTCCTCGGGAATTTGATTACACTTCTCTTTTTCGGTATCTGGACTAGCGACTCTCAGTCAGGTTTTAGAGGGTTATCCAAGCGTGCAATCCAGGATATCGCTCTTAAGAGTAATCGAATGGAGGTTAGTAGTGAGTTCTTTGGAGAGATCCACCGTTTGGGGCTCAAGTTTAGTGAGATCCCCATCTACATACGCTATACAGCATATTCACTAGGGAAAGGGCAAAAAAACTCCGCTAGTGCTTCCGTTCTGTTAAAATTACTCTACATGCTTACTCAGTAAGGAGATTTTTTTATGTCACTATTGCTTCCAGTCCAGATCATTCTGCTTGTATTTGTCCTCTTTGCTGCCTCCCGCGCTGTTCTCCAGTTTCGTGGAGGTACCATTCGTTTTGGTGCCCTCAGTTTTTGGCTCCTCATCTGGGCAGTCGCCCTTCTTGCCATCTTCTATCCAGAAGAAACAACTCGTATTGCCCGCATTCTAGGTATTGGACGAGGGGTAGATATAGTTGTTTATTCTTCTATTGCTATCCTCTTTTATCTCGTCTTTCGTCTCCATGTATACCTAGAGAATATCCGCACCGAGATTAGTCAGCTCATCCGCGAGGTCTCACTCAAACAAGTCAAGAAAGGTGGGAAAAAATGAATCAAGCATATTTATTTATTGATGGATCCAATCTATATGCCTCTCAGTACAGTTACTTTGGACCTCATGAGTTTCTTAATTTTCCGGCATTCAT
>Ga0210006_1002926_pt1 | contig 10898 bp, 15 predicted proteins | sample CryGey02umfilter_2_FD_185452 | JGI IMG/M metagenome (GOLD analysis project Ga0210006, IMG submission 185452) | Groundwater microbial communities from aquifer in Utah, USA - Crystal Geyser 4/10/14 0.2 um filter (SPAdes) (version 3) | ecosystem: Environmental > Aquatic > Deep subsurface >... | reverse complement strand
ACCATTTTATTAGTATCAATTTTTGCCGAAATACTACTCATTTTTATCTCAAATGTTTTCTCGTCACTTACCAATTTAATATTTTTGTTAAAATAAAAATCTTTGTTTAGTTTTTCTATTATCTCTTTTTTACTTAACATCGAATAATTTTTATCCAAAATTTTTGTTTCTCTTCCACTCTTCCCAAAAGCCAAAATCAACGGTGACAAAAAAACTATCCCCAATAATCCAAAAGTTATTATAATTACCAACAAGAAACTTTTTAAGTCCCCTTGCCTGCCCGCCTGTGGAGGGTCAAAGAGGGATTTAGGGAGATTGATATCGTTATTTATTTTCATATTTATCCATTCCCCTGTTTGCCAACAAATCTGCTCGATTATTTAATTCACGCAATATTGCACTAAATTTAATTTTTGATTTAATCTCCAATATCAACCCTCTAGCCTGTTTATTTAATTCCTTTAGATTTCTTGCTTTCACTTTATACAATCCTTGCATTTGTTTAATCATCAGTTCCGAATCAGCATAAAATTCTGCCTCATTAATTTGTAGCCGATCTTCATTATCTTTTAGCCAACCTAAAGCAAAAATTAAACCACCATATTCTGCTTCATTGTTGGTTTTTATCCCCATATTCTGATAACTTTCAAAAATATTATCATTTTTGTCATCAACTACCACGACCCCAAATCCCGAATTTCCTGGATTTCCTCGCGACCCTCCATCAGTAAATATTTTTACTTTCATAAACTGAATTAACAATAACTCCTTAATTTTACTATAATAATATTGATGAACACACAAGATATTCAATCACCACCAAAGTTATCTACTTCTGGTTTTTCATCCTCAACTATCCATGTTGCCAAAGACCTTCCCAAATTTGTTGTACCCTTGGCTATATTAATTACCACCATGGTTTTGGGGTTTGTAATTTATCGATTTTTACTACCTACTTTGCAAGGAAAAAGCACTACGATTGTTACCATAAATTATTGGGGTTTATGGGAAGATAGACCAATCATTGATGGTGTTATTGCCGATTTTGAGGCCAAAAATCCCACCATCAAAATTAATTATAAAACTCAACAAAAAAATGATTACCGATCTCGACTTTCTGGCCGTCTGACCAAAAATCCTGGAACAGAAGAAATTCCCGACATTTTTCGAATTCACTCATCTTGGCTACCCATGTTTACCGGGATGATTGCACCCATTCCTGACGCTACTTCAAAATCAATTGGACTTGACAATGACTTTTACCCTGTATTCAAAAACGATCTTAAAGTCTCTGGCAAATATATGGCCGTCCCCCTGATGTATGATGGTCTGGCTTTATTTTACAATCAAGATTTATTGGAAAAGTCACAAGTTACTCTTCCCAAATCATGGTGGGATTTACAAACTGTTGCTGCCAAATTAACTGTCCGTGATGATCAAGGTCGTCTCAAAGTTGGTGGTGTCGCCCTAGGTTTGACGGATAATGTTGATCACTGGAACGATATCGTGGGAATTTTACTCAAACAAAATGGAGCCGATATTTTAAAAGATAACCCTGAAGATAACGATAAAATTCGTGATGTTATTTCCTATTACACTAATTTTAAAAATCAATACGCTACTTGGGACGAATCAATGCCTTCCTCAACAATTGCTTTTGCCCAAGGAAAATTAGCATTTTATTTTGCTCCGTCTTGGCGAGTCTTTAATATTGAAGAGATGAATCCCTCACTCAAATTTGCCATTACCACTATTCCACAGCTGGCTACACTCCAAGAACAATCTGGAAATTCTGCCACCTCTACCGCCAATTTAACTAATATTCATTGGGCTACTTATTGGGCTGAGGCAGTTAATATCAAAAGTAAACATCAAAAAGAAGCCTTTAAGTTTTTGGAATATTTGTCGAGTAAGGAAGCTATGGAAAAAATGTTTACTGCCGCCTCCCAAACCCGCTCTTTTGGAGAAATCTACCCACGAATTAGTTTGGCAAATAAAATATCAACTAATCCCAAAATTAAACCTTTTATATCTGTCGCTAGCGAAGCTGAAAGTGGCTATTTGTCTTCACGAACCTGGGACGACGGATTGAATTATGAATTGTCAAAATATTTCTTGGATGCTATTAATAGTATTGCTCTCAATGGCGCCGACCCCAATGCTTCAATGATTAATCTTCGCGCTGGTATTAACCAAATTATTGGTAAATATAAATTAAAATGATTATTGTTAATTTCAAATTACACCCTCAAACTTTTGGTGATGGTGCCATAAAATTGGCTAAAATCTGTAAATCAGTGGCTAAAAAAACTGGTGTCAAAATTATTCCCGCCGTTTCGGCTCTCGATTGTTCTCGAATTAACCCGCCCGCTTTATTACAACATGTTGACAATTCTCCATCTGCCATTCAAGCTTCCAAAATTGGAGTAATGGGCACACTCTTAAACCATTCCGACCATCGACTAAAACCAGGAACTATAAGCCAAATTTTAAAAAACCTACCTCCAGATTTCATTTCTATTTTATGCATCCAATCGTTAGGGCAAGTCCAAACATGGGCTAAAAAATTAAAGCCCACCTATTTTGCTTATGAACCCCTGGAATTAATTGGCAATAAACATCAATCTGTGGCTACAGTCAAACCAGAATCTATTGCTAATATTGTTCGGGAGTTGGGCAAAATCCCACTTTTAGTTGGTGCTGGCATTCACTCTCGGGCTGATGTTATCGCTAGCCTAAAACTTGGCGCTATTGGCATTCTCGTCGCCACCGATGTAGTCACTGCTACCGACCCCGAATCACAGTTATTAGATTTAGCACTAGGTTTTAAGGTATAATCAACCCATATGGCATCTATAGACAATCTTTTAGTTTCGCTTTTCGTTGACGAAATTGTTGGTGGTTTTATTGTTACCGTCCCCCCAGGACATGTTGGTTGTATTTACGATATTTTTCGTGGAGTTGTCAAAAATGTTTGGTATCCTGGTATGCATTTTAAAATCCCCATCATTCACCGCGTCAAACTTTTTAATGCCCAATTAATTGAATATACTATCAGTAAAGATGTTATCGTCAAAGACAACAAAGAAATCATGGGTGACGAAGTTATTCATGCTGTCACTGCCGATAACCGTTTTGTTGCCGTCGAAGCTACAGTTTTAATTAAATTAGATACCGAGAGGTTACCCGAAATTTGGCAGAATATTGGCGAAAACTTTGTTTCTAAAGTTGTTCGTCCAGTTACTCGCAGTCGTATCCGCAAAGTACTCACCAACCATACCTTGGTCAAATCATTGTCAACTGACAGGAGTGAAATCGAAGACGAAATCAAAAACGAGTTACGCGAATCACTTACCCCCCACGGACTTTTTGTCGACAATTTTTATCTCTCATCTTTAACCCCAGTTGATGGCAATCCTGGAGAAATTACCGATTTGACTATTATCGAGCAAATTCCCCCAAAAACACCTCAACAAATCGTCGAAAACCGCATCATTTCTGGCAACATGAATCGTTCGAGTAACTAATTTAAATTTTTTCCTACCTCGCCCTGCCTGCCCGCCTTTGGAGGGTCAAGGGGAGGTACTTGATTTCCCAATCGAGAGGTGGGGTTAGATTTAATTTCCACTCGCCATCGTTAACACCCAAATATTCCTATTCTTAGGTATTATTTTAATAATATTTTTTATAGTATTTCCTGTCGTCCAGACATCATCAAAAATTATTATATTTTTTGGTATTTTGCCAACAATTTTAAAAGCATTTTTTATATTTACTATTCTTTCCATCTTGTTACTAGTTACTTGTTTCTTAGTGTTTTTATGTCTAACAATTAATTTACTATTAATATCTAAATTAATTGTTTTCCCTACTTCGTCAGCTATAATTTCTGCTTGGTTAAATCCTCGCCAGTTTTTGCGTCGCCAATGAAGGGGGACTGGGATAATCACAAAATCATTTTTTTGCCAATATTCCAAAATATTTGGATAATTTTCTTTTAATTGATTTACAATCATTTCTCCAATTTCAGTTTTGGCATCCGATACCAAATCAAATTTAATTAATTTAATTAATTCCTTTATTGCTCCATTATATTTAAACAATCCAATTCTTCCCTCAATTTTTTTGCTTTTATAATCCGCCCCTAATACTTCTATTTTCAGACCACATTTTTGACATAAATATTTCCCAATTTTCCCACAGTCGACACAAGTTTTTGGGAATAACATATCAACGATTATCCCCATTGCTATATAATAACACTTATGGCAAATATTTTAGAAAAATTAGCATATTTTAGTGGTTTAAATTATAACTTTTACAATACAAAATTTGTATTTGATGCGCTCAAAAAAAATATTCCATCAAAATATTTTAACTGTAATGTTGTTGATATTGGCTGTGGTGATGGCACAAACACATTATTAATAAGTAAAGCATTAAAAAGCAAAAATATTATCGGTTACGAAATAAATAAATATTTGGTACGAAATGCAAGACAAAAAGGAATTCTAGTATATACTCCTCAAGATAAATTTATCTTAAAAGGTGAACTTGGAGTTTTATGGGGTGTTGTCCATCATTTTAACGATCCTTCTCAAGAAATCGAAAATATAATAAAAAATTTTAGATTATTTATTATTCGAGAACCTACTGATTATTTTAGAATTTTTGAAGCCGGAAAAAGATATAAAGAATCAGAGATGACAAAATTTATTGAAATTGCAACTAAAAATTGTAATAAATCATTTACTAAATTATTGGTACCAAGCGGTAAATCAGTATTGTATTTTATTGAGTAATTTGCTATAATAAAACCCTGGAGATGTCAAGAATTGACAGAGCCTGTACTTTAAAAAACTGCAAGCCGACTTTGATCTATGAGTCGTCCGCCTCATCGGCGGATCTGTCGAAGAGACAGATTAAACAAGGTCAACACAAACATGCTACTAATATTAGCACTGCTTTGAAAGCTGTCCTCGCGACAACTCTCACTAAAGTCAAAGGCTATGCCAATGATTTTAGTGTTTCTGCTTCTTATCAACCAGCTTATGCTGTTGGTGCCTTAGCTTAAACAAGCCATCAGTTACTCCGTTTTTTCAGGACAGTTTAACTGGTGTAATTTAATCTGAAATGCTTTTTTTAGAGTCTCGATTTTCTAAAAAATTAAGAGTGGAGTAATTCCCGCAAACAATCGACGTTCTCAAAAAAAATAAGCTTGTAGACGTTTTTTAATTTCGACCCTGGACCTCGCCTCGCCGGCGAGCATCTCCGCCTTACCCGCCGTAGCTCTTGCGTAGGTGGGCTTTACTTTTAATTACTTTCAAGTAAGTATAAAAACCGTCGGTACTTTTTACCGTCTTTACCAAATAATATTAACTTTTCAATTGATACAATTTTGAAAAATGACTCTGGAAAATATTTTTCATTTTCAGTTAAAATATAATATTTATGATTAATTGCGTAAGCCGCAGTAATAGGATCCATTGATTTAAGTTTGTATTTTATTTCATTTGTTTCACCAAAACTTTCACCGCAAGTATAGGCAAATTTTGACGCTATTTGTAAGGTTTCATTTGAAATTGGTTCACTGGAATAGTTAAAAACAGAGCGACTTTTTTCTGTAACAAATTTATGCCAGTTTTTATCCCAACACATAAGTTCGAAACAAACCGATGGTGGAGCTAACAATCTTTTATTTTCAAAAATATTAACAATTTTAATTACAGCTCTTTTCCACTCAGTTTTATTTTCCTCTATTTTATTACCCTTTTTGTTTAGCGCAAATAATCCACCTACAATCATCGTGTCAAGTAGAATTATTTTGTTCTCTGGCATTTACTAATTACACGCACTAATATGTGCCTCCCACTTTTGGGATGCAGAATCAAATACTGCCCTTAATGATTTATCGTTTTTAGACTTTTCACGTAATTTATCGACAAAACGAAACAACTCCTCAACAGAAACACCAATTTTTTTTACGGATTTAACATTTTTCTTCATAATTAATTAAACCACTATTAACATTTTTGTCAATCTATTCCATATTCTCTCTCGCCCTAATCTTTTCCCTCTTTTCATACTTCTTCATTTTTCTCCCCACCCCCACTTCCATCTTAAACCACCTTCCTTTGGTAAAAATTGATATGGGAATTAACATATATTTTTGATGTCGTAAACTTTGCAGTTTAGCAATTTCTTTTTTGGTCAACAATAATTTTCTCTCAGTTGTTTTGTCTGACTCCTTATTTTGAGCAAATTTATAGGGGGTTACGGTCAAATTAAACACTGTCGGTACTCCGTTGATGATTTCCACCTTAGCCCCATTAAACTGTGCCCCAGATACTCGGAGTGCCTTGGCATCAGCCCCAGACAGCACCAACCCTGCCTCAAATTTTTCGGCAAAATTATAGTCTCGACTATTACGATTAAAATATCTCACCCCCTATTTTACCTTATATATTTTTTGATCTTGCCCCAAAACATAAATTTGATTATTATTGCCCATTTGACCAGCCACTATTCCCACTTTTTCAAAATTATGGCTAGCCACCAATTTACCACTGCTTTTTTCAAACACATACACTTTTTTATCTGACAACACGGCAATTACATCACTATTGGCTGTTGTCGAAATTCCTATAATTTTTTCACTCCAAATTCTTGCTGACTGATCCCAAGCTACCGACTTTCCACCTTCATAATGCCACACCTTGCCTTCACTTGATACCACCCAAATAGTTCCATCAATTGTCATATCGACTGGCAAATTATTTACTGTTGCTTCACTTTTTGTCCAATCATCGACCTTATTATTGCTGTATTTTTTAATTTTTCCGTCTTGCCCCAGCAAATACCAGCTGTTATTCCAATTATATATTTTGCTAAATATTTCTTCTCCCAAATCTGCCGTCTTATTATTATTCAAATCCCAAATGTATTGTCCATCATAAACATATATTTTTTTGTTAACTGTCATCAATCCCACAATATTTAATATCTCTTTGCTAACATCAAATTTATTCAATTGAAGTGAATTTAAATTAATTTCAACAACTTTGCGAGTTGTTGAGTCCATCAATATCCCCGTTTCCCCTGATACCAGAAATTTATCATATTTTTGGTCGACAGTATCGGAAATTTTAGTATTATATACTTCGCTATAGCTTACAACATCGCTTGACCCCCCCGTCGCTAGTTTTTCATTAATTATTTTTTTTATTTCTGCGATTTCATTTTCGTGTATTTTATTGTCTTTCAGGCTTTGTATTTTTTCTTTGGCTTCATTTAAAAGTTTTAAACTAGTTTCCGGATCAATACTTTTTATATTTTCAGATTTATCAATATTGCCCTTAATCTCTGCCATCACCGACACATAAATATTTTCAATGTTTGTTGTCGTCCGTTTTTTCCAACCAAAAAATATCACTGTCATTATCATCAATAAAACAAACACGCCCATCCACAAGTTCCAATTTATTTTTGCTGGACCAAAAAATTCAATCATTACTTCATCGTTTAAATACAGTTTATCATTATTTTTTATTATTCCTCTTATTATTTTACCTTCAATTGAAACTTTGGTCTTTTTATTATCTCGGAGTAAAAATGCTTCTGCCTTATGACTTTCAATTGTAATTATATTTTTAAAAAGTTTTATTATCAAGTCCTTACCTAAGCCAAAAGATTTATTTTTACCATCTTCCCAAAATCCGTCCGAGCTGTTGTTTATGATCTTATATTCCACTATCTATGATACTACGGTCAGACAATTGACATCAACAATAAAAAGACGGATAGGGCTAGGTGTATATATGAAAATACAATCACTATCCAGTTAAATTTATCGTAAACATTTTTTGTCATCATCGACACCTGTTTGACGATAACTATCGCAAATATTAGATACAATCCTGTTCCGACAATCGCAAAAATTCTTTCCAAAATAACAAAATATCCAGTTATATCAGGCAACATTATCGTACCCTCCCTTCGATAGCTTCAAGTTCTTCTTCCTCACGCATCATTTGTAAAACTTTAATGACCTTATCTGGATTTGGAACTTTTTCAAAACATAATTCGGGGATTTCTGCCGCTGTTTGGATGCGCACATCGCCATAATTAAACATTGTTTGGGAAATGCCTGCTACCCGCGAACTCACATCTTGAATCATTGAAATTTTAGTTTCAGCAAATTTCTTGTCCAACAGATTATTAAATTCGATATCAATTACTCGTTCGTCAGTGATAATATAAACATCAAAATACCATGACAAAAACTGTTCCAGGCAAAAAGCCAAAGTGATCATATACCAAAACAAAATTCCCCAAGCCTGATATTTTAAGGGTACTTCTCCCCATACTGGCAAAAATTGCGCCAACATTGGAACCATTAACATTCCTATTGCCGAGATAACCCAAGACACATTAGTAAACCAATGGGGTCTCATTACCAAAATAATTTCTTCCTTATCATCCTGCTCTTTAAATTTAAATACATGTGGTTTGATCAAAAATGATGACAATGGATTTGAGGTGTGCCCCAACAAATCGTAAACTTTTTGCCTCACCTCGCCAGAGTTTCTCAACGAAGGCGGGTCTTTTTTTATCTCAATTATCTCATCTGGGGCTACCAAATCTAAATTAGATGCTCGTACCATAACCTATTTTACCACGCCTCACCGAAGTTTCTTAACGTAGGCAAAACATGAAAACATCAATGTAAGTAAAAAATTAAGTTATTGTTTTTTAGTAATTCTGCTATATTTTTAGCAACCGTTTTTGCCTCACTTCGTTTCCCAATATGAAAAAATAATTGTTTTAAGTTTGGCTGATGATTATTTATCATTTCCTGAATTTTGTAGGCCATAAAGTTGCAATTATAGTTTCCCATATTTTCTCCAACGCTAAATTTATTAGTATCCACAATATCCATTTCCGGCATCGACAGTTCCAAAACGTATGGTGATAGGGGGTTAATTGTTTTATCACCAAACCGGTTATGGGCTACCGTTTCCATTCTAATTTTAAATATATTTCCATAAAAATCACCCAACCCCACAATCAAATCATAATTACTACCATTTATATTTTTGTCAAAAAATCTTTGTGGTGAAAAGTACACAACCTGATAATTTATTTTATCTGTATTTAAAATTTTTTCTAATTCCACCAGTACCCGCCTACTAATATTCGTTCCCCAATTATTGGTAAACGCATATATCAAGATCATATTTATTTTCTATCCCACGAATCTCTTTCGTTTTTAATATATTTATCAATATCAATCTTGTTCCAAATTTCTTTACCTAATCCTGCAGCAAATTTTGTCCAAGATTTAATTTTAGTTATATCTTTATTTTTTTTCATTTTTTATCTTTTTTCTACATTATAAAGTGGGCCGACAATTGAAATATTTGCTGGCGCCCGGATATTAAAATAACTTTTAAAAGTAGCCCCAGCAAAGCTAGCCCCACCAGCGTCACCTGAAAATGAGATTGTATTTACCCGTCCCTCATTTTTATTCCAATCAGAAATATTTACTGAATTTATCAAGTTAAATGGACTACCACCACGATTACGAAGTTCTGTTTTTACTCTTTCAAAATCCCAAGTATCTGTGCATCCATGAGCCGGATCATTTTTGTAACACAAATGATTTTGAACCGATGAATCCTTTTGTGCCAACAAAATTACATTGATAATATCGGACACCTCACTTGGTTTTAACCATGCTGATTTATTATATTCTTTGCGAAATCCTTGGGCTGCATAAAAACACGGAGAGTCCTTATCATAGGCCTTTTTAAACAAATCATCAAACGAATTAATATCACCATTAGTATCACGAGTCCGTTTTGTCCAATCCGTCGATTTCCATCCAATATCACCCGACGTGTAAGTGTATGCTCCTGCCGTTGAAGCAAACCACGCCGTAATAGGCTGTCCATTTTTTGTTACCACTTCTCCTTCAGTCGCTTTAACTGCTTGTTCCCATCCTCCACCTTTATTTCCTCCTTTATACACCTGACATGCCTGTGTTGTACAAATTTCTTTCGCTCCATTATTTGTATAACTCAGGGCATACGACCTTGCTGCCAAAACTTGAGCTTTTAATGCCTCCATCGGCCAACTACTCGGCACTTCATAAATGCCAAGCAAATAATTTTCCAAACTCATTGAACCATACCCTTTTACCTTTATCGTAATATTAGGCTTTTTTTCAATCGACACACCGTTATAATAAGCATTAATAATATCTTTATAGTTTTGTCCCACATTAGCCCGACCAAAAGCACCATATTGATTTAATCCCACATGATGGGGGATTCCAAAAGTAAAAAAAGCAAATCCACTTCCAAATCCTGGATCAATCTTTCTATCATCAGTACACATTAATGGTCCAGCCCCTAAACTTGTTGGCAAATTCAAGCTGGCAAACCTTTGCGCTTCTAGTTCTCTTTGTTTTGCACTCAATACCGCTTTATATGCTTCCGCCTTTTTTATTTCCCCTGCCAAAAATCCAAATCTAGTCTCCATATCTTTTTTAATTACGGCAATTTTATTTTTTTCCACCAATACCTTAGCTTTATTTAATTCCAGATTTTTTAGATCTAAAATATAATTTGAAACTGTATTTTTATCTTGGGAAATCACCGCCTGAAATAAAGTGTATTGTCGTAACAGTCCACTACTTTCTCCCGATGATAAAAATATCATTATCGGTGTATATTTTTTTGAGTTTATATAATATCGGCGCACTCTTTCCCCCATCAAAATTCTTTGTACTTCCATATCCGCCTCTTTATCAATTAATCTTTTGGTCAACAAAATCATCTGATTTTCCATCGAAACAATTTGACTCTTGGCTGATGAAATTTTTGATCGAATTCCAA
>Ga0210006_1002922_pt1 | contig 10906 bp, 13 predicted proteins | sample CryGey02umfilter_2_FD_185452 | JGI IMG/M metagenome (GOLD analysis project Ga0210006, IMG submission 185452) | Groundwater microbial communities from aquifer in Utah, USA - Crystal Geyser 4/10/14 0.2 um filter (SPAdes) (version 3) | ecosystem: Environmental > Aquatic > Deep subsurface >... | reverse complement strand
TATTTAACCAACTTAGATTCAAACCAGAACAATTAGCAGAAGAGATGAACAGAAATGGCCAATAAAGATTATTATAAGATTTTAGGAGTAGAAAAGAGTGCAACTAAAGAAGAGATCAAAAAAGCGTTTAAGAAATTAGCGTTAAAATTTCATCCAGACAGAGCTCCCGAAGATAAGAAGAAAGAGTCCGAAGAACAATTTAAAGAAATTAATGAGGCCGTTTCTGTTTTAGGTGATGATAAGAAAAGACAACAGTATGATCAGTATGGAAGTTCTGCTTTTCAAGGTGGATCTTCTGGATTTGAAGGGTTTGATTATTCTGATGTAATGTCACAGTTCCGTTCTGGTGCGTTTGGAAATTTTGATGACATTTTTGAAAGTCTGTTTGGTGGTGGAAGTAGCAGAGGAAAAAGTAGAGCAAGAAGAGGAAATGATTTAGCATATGAAACTTCTATCACTTTAGAAGAGGTTGCTAAGGGAACGAAACAGGAATTAAATCTAAATAAGTTAGAACATTGTCCGGAATGTCATGGTAAGGGTGCTAAAGAATTTACTCAATGTCATCATTGTCACGGTTCTGGTTACATGAAAAAAACTCAGAGAACACCATTTGGATTGTTTCAACAAACCGGTCCATGTCCTTATTGTAATGGTCAAGGTCAATTACCAAAAGATTCTTGCAGTAGTTGTGGTGGGGACGGATTAATTAGAAAAAGAAAAGATATTGAAATTGAAATTCCTGCAGGAGTAGAAGACGGAATGCGTTTAAGAGTTGCAGGAGAAGGTGAAGTTGGTTCACAAGGTGGGCCAAGTGGTGATTTGTATGTTATCATCAGTGTTAAGGAACATAAATTCTTTGAAAGAGATGAAGATGATTTGTTAATAACAATCCCCATTTCATTTACTCAAGCTGTTTTAGGAGATGAAATTGAGGTTCCAACTATTACTGGAAAAGCAACGTTAACAATTCCTGCCGGTACAGATTCAGAAACTACATTTAGAATGAGGGGGCAAGGTATGCCACATCTGCGTGGTTCTGGTAAGGGAGATCAAATGGTTAAAATGCAGATTGAAGTTCCAAAGAAATTGAATAAGAAACAAAAAGATTCTTTAAAACAGTTTGGTGAGGATAAACCAAGTAAAAGTTTCTTTAAGAAGTTTTTTGGATAATTTCTTGTTAATTATCTTTTTATTTATCTTTTTATTTTCATAAATTATTAAATTAGTTTTATTTTTAAGTCTTATTTTTTAAAAGCCAAATGATTTTTCAAAGCCTTGCATTTCTCTCCATTTTTGTACAAAATCATCGCCAGTTTCTGTGATAATTAAGTAAGTATTATCTTTGTTATTCTTGACAACTTCAATCATTTCTTTCTCTATTAGTTCATCTAGATATAGCTTAAGCTGAGCATGGGACAGGTTTGCTTTATACATTAGGTGGGTAGGTTTAATTTTTCCGTTTTTGTTTTGGATTGCTTCTAACATATCCCCCACAATGTCAATTCTTGTTCTTTTTTTTGCCATAATGTTTGACCATGATAAATCCGGTTAACAATAACCCATAACCTAATAATTGAATTAACTCTGCTAAAACATAAAATTGTCTTGTGATCAAAAGGAATATGAAAATTAATTGGCTCAAGGCAATAATCATAAAGGCTTTGTAAATAACCTTAGCAGAAATTTCTTTGTTATTTTTACTATTGATTCTTAATTTGTAAAGTATTGATAATATGAACAATAATGTTGTTAAATGGAAAATATAATGTGCTGAGGAAGTAAAATAGGTTATCAAGATAAGGAAATATATTGTAAATAAAGGCAAAGGCGACCCTTGATTTTTATAATAAACTAAGAATAATAAATAGAATCCTAATAAGGTTAAAAATCGGAATAATAATGTTCCCCAGATTGAGAAGATTGCAATTTGTTCTATTGTTTGATAAGCAATAGTAATAAACCCAATTTGTTTAGTATGCCATTCAACATTATAAATTACAAAGTTAGTAGTTATCTTAAACAGGAAAGAGATCATTAACAATAATGCTCCTCCAGAAAATAAGAGATAATTCTTGTTTTTTCGGTTAAGTTTGTAATATTGTCTAGTATAATAAGCAATGAGAAACAGTACTACAACGCTGACTACATCTATGACAATATCAATTCCATAAAACCATGGTGGACTATAAACAAGGTTAACCATAGACGGAAATTTAACTTTTTAGTTTAAAAAACTTATGCTGTTGGTCTCTAGTAGTTCTCTCTAGAACACATCTGCAATGGTCATTTATAAGAGTTTTACAAATTAGTTGTTGGTGATAACAAATGAAAACAAAGACTAACTTAATTAAGGATAAAGGATCTTACACCGGCTTTTTAAATTGGTTAAAAGCCGATGAAAGAGAATATTTGAAGTATCGGAAAGAGAAAGAAGATAAGGGTCAGCATTGGAACAAACAATTTGTTCAGAATTATTTTTAGTGTGATCTCTTATTTTCTTACTTTCCATTTTTCAGTTAAATTTAATAAGGGTGCGTAATTTATAGTTTTATGGTAGTTCCAAAATTTAAGCAGAAATGTGCTATGTGTAAGACTAACTGGGTGGAGATGTTTTCTCGTAAACAATTTCCAATTTGTTCTAAATGTCAGATGAAAAAGTTGAACAAACCGATTGAAGATCCTAAATTCAAAAAGATGTTTGATCTTCCGACAGAATTATATGAAAAATCTTCCTTCTTAAGAAATATTAAAGAAGCATATTTGCGATTTGGTAATTTAACCGAGAAACAGATTGAAGCTTTTAAGAAAACTGTTAAGGATTTAAAGGAAAATAAAGAACCAGGAACAGCTAAACCTACCAAAGCAGTTAAAGAAGATTAATGGTACATTTTTTGCCATCTTGGATCTTTAGCAACATCAGCAAGATTTCTTCCCAAAACTAAATCTCTTTTACCTCTTAATAATATGGCGTTTCCGTCGCTTTTTACAAAAATTGCTCGAGAGACATTGTGTTTTGCCGATGTAAATCCTGATCCGCCCTCACCATTATATTCAAAAATGGGTTTTTTCTTTAGCTCTTGCATTCTTGCCATTGCATTATCAACATTGGTTAATTGATCAGAAACAGAATATGCCATGTACATTAATCCTAATTCAATTAAGTATTCTACAAACTTTTCAGATAACACATCATTTATATTTTCATCTCTAACCGTTATAACTCCACCAAAAAGAGCCCTTCTTGATTTTAAGTAATCGGTAGCTTTAACAAGTTTATTGAAAGAACCTCTACCTCGAATTAAATCGTTTACAGGTTGAAATCCATCAATACTTAAAGCGATAGTATAATTTGGTTGATCCACTAAATGATCTAATGGTCCGGCATGTTTTGCTAGATAGTGGCCATTTGTGCAACTAAAAAAAGATGTTGTTGGATGAGTTCTAACAATATCCTCAATTAATCCTATTGTTTCTTGTTGTAGTGGTTCTCCACCATACAGGTTGATCACTCGGATACCCATATCAACTGCTTCTTGGACAATACTATTGGCGAGTCTGGGGTCGATTATATCTTTTTTTCTGCGTTCATCAATTGGGATATAACATCCATCGCATCGGTATGGGCAAAAACTGGTTAATTCTAAGTTTAAAGAAGTAGGTGATAGGGTTCCGTTTTTATTTTGTCGTGCAACTTCTCGTTCATGATGTAAATATGTGTGTCCTAATATTGCTAAAGAACTAAGTTTGACATCTCTTAATCCTCTTGCTACTAATGACAAAGGGATGCTTTTTGCAATATTACTTATTAATTGGTAGGTCATCTTAATTCTGCAATTCTATCTCTATAATTTAAGTAGTGGCCTAACATTATGGCGGCTTTGTCATCATTCTTAAATACGGGAATACCTTCGTTCTGTAACAATTGCCTTAAGGGGTCATACTCTGATCCTCCATCTATGCTAACTACAAAGGGCTTGTTATAATCTCTAGCAAGTTTAGCAACTATTGGCCCGAAGGCATCATCAGCACGTATGTCATGAGACCTGCCATCTGGCAAAAGTAATTCTGGAAGGGTTATTGTCTGCATCTTGGTTGTGTTTGGAGTTAATCCAATAATTAAACCGTCAACGTTGTCATCTTCTAATAATGGGCGACAGATATCATCATACATTTTATCGTCGCATGCTGCAGTTAGATCTAAGACTGCACTTAAGTCTATGTAATCAAGTACTCCTTTGCTTTCGTAAACTGCGCGAAGTTTTGCTAGAGTCTCTTCAGTACAACTTGCAGATTGTAATCTTGCTTTTTCTAAAGCATCAGCGATGGAAACTTTCCCATATCCGGCATTATTCATTCCAACGACTTGTGGTTTTCTATCTTTTGTAGAATAATCTTTGCCATCAAATAAAGAACTTAATTTAGCAATTGTTCTAAATTCTTCAATGCTTTCTGCTATATATACTCCTGCTTGTTCTAATACTGCCTCTAGCACAGAATATGCTCCAGCAGTTGAGGCCGTATGTCCGGCAGTAGCATCAGCACCATCTTTGGTTCTTCCGCCTTTAAGGACAATTACTTCTTTGCCATTTTTAATCGCGTGTCTAGCTTCTTGGGCAAATCGTAATCCATCACATTCTTGAAATGCTTCTATGTAAAATGCGCAGGTGTGGATCTGTTGTTGTTCAGTAAAATAATGTAAAAATTCGCTGACAGAAACATCTATTTGGTTACCATTTGTAACATTAAAAGCAGCAAGGCCATTAAAATCGCTAGTTAAAGAAACCCCAAATCCGCCGCTTTGAGCATACAAAGCTAAATTATTAAATGGTTTACCCGTTGGAGAATTTTTAATAGCTGGAACAAAAGTTAAATCCACATCGGTCGTTCTAATTCCTACACAATTAGGCCCGACTAATAAAGCGCCTTTGCTTTCTGTTACTCTAGAATCAGTTAATAACGTCTTTAATTGTTCTCCGTAAGTGGCAGTACCAGAACTTTCTCCGAATCCACTTGTAACTACAATAAAAGATTCTGTTAAGTCGGCGTTTAAGACCTCCTCAATGTTTCTTACCGCAACTGGAGCGGGCGTGGCAACTACAAAAGTATCCAGTTTTTTGTTGCCTAATGCGACTCTAAGTTCCTCAACAGAAGAATAACATTTACATCCACTAATTTCTGTCGCTCTTGGGTGAACAATATAAATGTTATCTTCTCTAAATCCGGAATGAATTAAATTTTCTACTATTCCGCGGCCGATGTTTGGACCATTGCCAGAAACTCCAATAAACCCAACCCTTTTTGGGTTTAGTAAATTTCCAATCTTATGGACTGGTCGCTGAACGTCATGATGATGGATAGTGCTAAATCTTAATAAGCCGTCTAGTGGTGTTAATCTTTCACCAACTGCAAAAGGATTAATTTCTAACTCATCGATGTTCCATCGAGCTTCTGGGCTTAGATGAGAATAATGTCTGGCTAATTCAGTAAATAGTTTAGTTACTCTACTTAGTTCGCTATCTTCAACTTTATGAGAAACTCCGCGAACTTTTCCGCTTACTAATTGGTAAGTTGTAGTTCTTTGTATTCTTTCTAACTCATCACCCAAAAAAGCTGAACTAATCGATGTTGATCCATGTAAATGCTGAGACAAAAACTCTGTTGCTGTTCCACCGGGGCCAAAGAGTAAAATCGGGCCAAATGCGTCATCATTCTTTATCCCCATTAAAAGTTCAGTGCCATAAGCATTTGAAGTAAAAGGTACATATTCTACAACCAGTACTCCTTGCAAATCATTAGCTATTTCGGTAGTTAGTCGATCGCCATCTCTTAAGAATTGTTGATAGGGTGCCGGAGCTTGTTGTGGATGTTTAATAAGGTGGCGTGCAAATGCTCTGGGAACATCATCTTGCATTCTGCGAACGGTCTCTTCTAATGAATCGGTATGTGTAATCTTTACTCCTCCTACATCAGATTTATGAAGAATGTGTGGGTGAGAAACTTTAACTACAACTTTTCCTTGCATTTCTGTTCGTTGTTGCGGTTGTGTTATTAATTCAAATCTGGGTGTGTTAATTCCAGCAATTTGCATGATTCTGTAAACTTCATGCTCAAACAAAACATTTCTTTTCTCAGAAGCAGCTTGCTCAAAAATAATATCAATTGTTGCAAAATCTAAATCCCTAGTCTCACTCCACAATAGTAATTTAAATTAAGCGTAGTTAATTTATTTATAAATCTTTCTTTGCTCTGAAATTTTTTCTAGAAACAACCGTAAATAAAATTAAAGTTATTAAGGCCACCCCTGCACCAAACAAAAAAGTATAAGTTTTGTTTAAGTTCCATAACAAACCTGATATTACGCCTCCGGGCAATAAAGCTAAAGATGTAAATAAATAATATGTTCCTAATGCCGTTCCTCGCATCTTCTCTGAAGAAAGGTCAGAAACGTAAGCTCTTTCTGTGGCGTTAACAAAAGCATACATTATCCCATAAAGTATAAACAATACTATTGATAAGATCAGATTGTTTAAGAACATAAATCCTATGCAGACCAAAACAAACAAAGCATATCCTATTATTAACATGTTTTTTCTTCCAAGTTTATCACTAAGAATTCCTGCTGGAACAGAAAATGCAGTGTAAGAAATCTGGTACAATATATAAAGCATTAATGGTCCGGCAATAAATAAACTTCCTGTCAAAAAATCTTGTACCTTTAAAACAAAAAACATGTAACTAAAATTTGCTAAAGAAAATAATCCAGAAGTTACAAAAAACCATTTTAATCTTTTGTCAACTCCGTGCCATTTTAGTTTGAATATTTTTTTTGTTGTGGTTGCTTTTTTTTCTTTGACAAAGAATAAAGGAGTTATTGAAAAGATTCCTAAGAGTCCTGCAACAATAAACAAAGTCTCAAAATTTAATCCAAGTCCCCAAAATAAAATCAAAGCTAGAATTGAGCCTAATACAGACCCGCCACTATCAAAAGCGCGATGGATTCCAAAATATCTTCCTCTTACGGATTTTTTAGTAGAACTTGCTAATAATGCATCTCTTGGTGCTGCGCGAATTCCTTTACCAATTCTTTCTATGGATTTTAATCCAAGAATGTAACCCCAACCTGTTGAAAAAGCTAATCCTAATTTGGATATGGCGGAGGTTAAATAACCGCCAGTGACAAAAACTTTCTGTTTTTTGATTTTATCACTCCAATATCCAGAGAGCATTTCAAATAATGCAGCAACGGAATCACTTACACCAGAAATTAAGCCAAGAGCAGTTCCTCCTCCTCCTAAAGAAACAATGAATAATGGCAAAAGTGGTTCGATTAGTTTGCTAGACGTGTCATTGATAAGACTAACTAATCCCAGAAGCCAAACATTCCTCTTTTTCATTAATGAAGGATTAATGAATTTATGTTTATATAATTTTGTGCTAATGGTTTAGGTAGTCGCAGACAGCGGAGAATCAATCACTATTTAAGTAACAGATTTTGTTTCTGGGGGGTTATGGTAAATACTGACTTGAAAGAGCAATTTTTAAGAGATCCAATTGGAACTCTTGTAGCGTACTTAACCTTTAGTTATGCTAAAGGAAGAACAGGAACAACACCATCTATTCCGGTTACGGACCTTGGACCAAAGCAACAATTTGATCCTAGAGAACATTATCAGATTGGTAAAAGTCAAGTTGATGGTGTAAACCCAACTTCAGATAGAAGAAGAGGGCGGTTTGGTGATTACAAGTAAAATAAAGAATAAACCAAAATCTTTATAAATAAGTCACAATCTCAAGCATTAACCGATAAAACTACGCATAGTAGGAGGTAAGAAATGGATAAACAACAAGTTATGAAGGCTCTGGAAGAGATTAAGAAGCAGCCTAATCGTAAATTTACTCAATCTTATGACCTGGTTATTAATCTAAGAAACTTAGATATTAAGCAGACACAATTGGATTTCTTTGTTACTTTACACTTTCCAAAAGGAAGAAAGATTAAAGTGGTAGCATTTGTAGATCAGTTGCTAAGAGATCAAGCGAAAGAACATTGTGATTTAGTGATTGAAGAAAAGGAATTTGATAATTATAAAGATAAGAAATTAGCTAAAAAATTAGCGGAGTCTTATGATTATTTTATTGCACAAGCAAACTTAATGCCAAAGGTTGCAGCAGCATTTGGTAAGGTATTAGGTACAAAAGGCAAGATGCCTAACCCAAAATTAGGGTGTGTAGTCCCTTCTAACGCTAACTTAGAACCATTAATTCAGAAATTAAACTTTACTGTAAGGTTAACTGCTAAAAAAGCAACTAACTTACAATGTATTGTTGGTAAGGAAAATCAGCCAAATGAAGAGATTATTGATAATATTATAACTGTTTATCAAGTAGCAGTTAAGCAGTTGCCTAACGAGTTACAGAACGTAAAGGACGTAACTTTGAAATTAACTATGGGCCAACCAGTGAGGGTTTTATAAAATGGTCAGCGACAAGAAACTAAAATTAGTACAGGAACTTGTTAAAGACGTTAAAAGCTATCCTATTGTTGGTGTTATCAACATGTGTAACTTACCTGCTCAACAGTTGCAAGATATGCGAGCAACTTTAGGTAAGAAAGGTGTCAAGATTGTTATGGCTAGAAAAAGGTTATTGCAATTAGCTTTACAACAATCTGGTGTTGAAAATATTGAAGAGTTACGTAGCAAAATTAAAGGTATGCCTGCATTATTGTTCAGTAAAGACAATCCTTTTACTTTATACTCAATCATTCAGAAGAACAAGTCTAGTGCACCTGCTAAAGCTGGTCAAGTATCACCAAAAGATATTGTTGTTAAAGCCGGACCAACTAACTTTGCTCCAGGACCAATCATTTCAGAGTTGGCTTCTGTAGGAATTAAGACTAAAGTTGAGAATGGTAAATTAGCAATTATTAATGACGTTACTGTTGCTAAAGAAGGAGCAGTTATAACTCCTAAATTAGCTGAATCATTAAAACGTTTAGATATCCAACCAATGGAAGTTGGTTTAGACTTAATTGCAGTGTGGGAAAATGGTTTAGTCTTTAATGCTAAGCAGTTACATGTTGATGAGCAAGAATACACTAACAACTTTGTTTCAGCAGCTCAAGCAGCTATCAATTTAGCAGTTGAGATTACATTCCTAACTGCAGAAACAACAGATATGATCTTGCAAAAAGCAGCTAGAGAAGCAAGAGCCGTAGCACTTGAACAAAATTTTATGACTGAAGATACTAGGGATGAAATTTTGGCAAAGGCTGAAGCTCAGGCTACTTCAGTTAAGAATGAAGGTAAGATAGAAGCACAATCTGAGCCAAAAAAAAACTAAAACTGGAGAAACAGCCGGAAAAGCAACCGGAGAAAACACAACCAAATGCGGTAGAAATTGCTAAAGAAATTGAAAAAATTCCTTTAGAAAAACCGGAAATAATTGTGGATAAGAAACCGCATCCTAATCATGGGGATGTTTCAATTAATCAAGCTCAAGAGTTGTGGGAGAAACTTCAAAAGGAAGGGACTCTGCGTGAGAAAAAATAGTTACAAAGTAAATTCATAAGGAGGAGTCAAAAATGGAATACGTTTATGCCACAATGCTTTTACACAAAGCTGGAAAAGAGATTACTGAGGATGCAGTTAAAGCTGTGCTTAAATCTGCTGGAGTTAATGTTGACGAAGCAAGAGTTAAAGCTTTAGTAGCAGCTCTACAAGGAGTTGATATTGAAGAAGCTATCAAAAAAGCTGCTGTAGCTGCACCTGTAGCTGCACCTGTAGCAAGTGAAGCAAAAGCTGAAAAGAAAGACGATAAACCAAAAGAAGATGACAAGAAAGCTGAAGAATCTGCTGCAGCTGGACTTGGCGCACTTTTTGGATAAGTTTTTTTATTTTTGCTTTTTTTATTTTTAATTTAGTGTCGTGATGAAATCATGGTGGAAGGCTCAACGGAAATAAGTAATGGAGAAGAACTGCGGGAAGAGTTAAAGCAGAAGAGAAGAGAACTCTCTAGTCTGAAACCTACACTTAGTGCCTTAAACTCAGAAAAAGAAGAAACATTTAGGCAGCTACGTTCATTGCGTGATAAAATTCGTTCTAGGACTGATAAAATTAAGAATCTTAAGAAAGAAAGGGACCAATTAACTAATCAAGTTAAAGGTCTTAAGGGTGAGAGAGAGAAGCTTAACTTAGAGGTTAAAGAACAATCCGGTAAGAAGAAAGAAGTAGATTCCAAGAAAAAAGAGTTATTGGGTCAAGTTGATTTTAAAGGTGATCCTCATCAACTAAAAAGACAAATCGACGCGCTAGAGACAAAGATTGAAACTGAAGTTATGCCTTTTTCTAAGGAGCAACAATTAAGAAAGAGTGTTAAGGAGTTACAAGCTCAACTTAAAGAATTAAGTAAAATGGGAGATGTCTGGAAAGAGATTAATTCTACTTCTGCTGAGTTTGTTGAAGCAAGAAGAAAAGCGGAAGATGCTCATAAGGGCGTTCAAGATTTAGCTAAGCAATCTCAAGAAAAACATGAGAAGATTAACGAGTTGTACGAAGAAGTTAAAAAATATCGTGCAGAAGAAACTCCACTGGCTGAAAATCACACCCAACTTAGAGTTAGGTATGAACAGGCTAGAAAATCATTTGAAGAGATTCTTTCCAGAGTAAATGAATTAAGTAAATTGCTTAATGAAGAGGATGAGAAAAGCTTTAAAGTTAAGGCAAAAGAAAAGACTGCTGAAGTCAAAGATAAGATTAAAAAAGGTAAAAAGTTGAGTACTGAAGATATTCTTGCTTTCCAAGCAATCAAAGAATAAGTTTAAATACCAATTTAATTTACTATTTCTATCATGTTAAACAAGTTAGAAAAAAAAGTTCGTAATTTGGAAAAGAAAGAGTTGAGGGTT
>Ga0210006_1002918_pt1 | contig 10911 bp, 11 predicted proteins | sample CryGey02umfilter_2_FD_185452 | JGI IMG/M metagenome (GOLD analysis project Ga0210006, IMG submission 185452) | Groundwater microbial communities from aquifer in Utah, USA - Crystal Geyser 4/10/14 0.2 um filter (SPAdes) (version 3) | ecosystem: Environmental > Aquatic > Deep subsurface >... | reverse complement strand
ATCATCTTTTCTTAAAAAATAATTTATTTCTATAAATTTTATAGGATTTTGAGATAATTGATCTTCTGTTAAACCCGCGTGAAGCATTAAATATTTATCTATAAAGTAGTAATCTTTAGTATCTTTAATGAAATCTAAATATGGCTGTAAATGTCTTTTGATGGTCGCGGTATCATCATCTGCTATAAGTTTTTCCGGATTATCCGAATACTCTCTCAATGCTTCAACTGAACCGTATTTTAGTAAAAAATCCTTTCGAAATATTTCGCCATAATCAAGATATCTTTCCCAAACATATTCGTGATCGCCCTTAATGAATGTACAATTGAATCTTTTCTTCAAAGATTTTAATTTATTTAAAGTTTCATTCGTTTCTCTTCCTTTATCGATATAGTCACCCAAAAAAATCAAAGAGTCTCCTTTTGTCAATCTCAACTGCTCCAAAAGTTCATTTAATTCTCTCACGTTTGAATGTAAATCACCGATAATATACATGAATAAAAATCAGATTACTTTTTTATAATAATTGCGGTAATCGTCTCTCAAGCTCTGCAAAAGCGGAGCGAACCTTAACCCCAAATTTTTTGATTTATCGTTGCTGCAGACAAAATTTTCATTGGCAAAAGGAAATTCTTTTTCGTTAAATTTATCGCCGTCTGCTTTCGGATTAAATTTTATAATGGGCTTGACTCCTATTATTTTGGCCATTTCTTTAACCAGACCCTGCAAGGTTATTAAATCATCGCCGCAGCAATTAAAAACGCCGGATATTTTTCTCTCCGCTAATAATGCTACTAATTTTGCTACATCATAGACAAAAACAAATTGAATTATTGCTTGCCCATTGCCTGGAAGAATTAACGGTTTTCTTTCTTTAAGATGTGAGTAAATAAAATTTTCGCGATTAACATGATTTTTCGGGCCTAATATATAAACTGGCCTAATGCTCGCATATTTGATGCCGCTTTTTTTTAAAACTGCTTCGCATTCGATTTTTCCGCGGTTATAATTGCCCCAAAGCGGCCATTCTCCAAGCGCCGATTCTTCTGTCAAAGGGAAAATATCGGTCTTTTTGTATGAAGCGGCTGTCCCGATATTAATATAATAATCAAATTTCAACTGTTGCAAAGCCTTCTTTGTTTTACGGCCATTGTAAGCACAGGTATCTATTACTACATCAAATTTATTTTTTTTGCCTAAAAAACCCTTATCTCTATCGCCTTGAACATAAATGACTCCTTTGCCAAATTCTTTTTTAATATTACCGCGATTAAAGACAGTAATAGAATGATGTTTTTTCTTTAATTCTTTAATTATCAGTGGGCCGATGAATCGCGAGCCGCCTATTATAAGTGTTTTCATAAAACTATTCTCTCCTTCTCTGATTTAAAATAATTTTCGTCGAAACGGAATAAAAATATGTCTTCCTTCATTGACGGAGGATTAATTATTTTTTTTCGATCATAATACTTTATGCATAATTCTATCTCGTTACCAAATGATTTATCTGTCAAAACAGAAGTAGTCGATAATCTTGGATTGATTTCAAAAATATATACCCTGCCCTTATAAATTTTAAGTTGGATGTTAAATGGTCCTTTCGGCTTAAATTTATCAACAATCTTTTTACTAATATTATCAACCAAAGGATTGTGTTCAGTGACGGCAGCCTTGGTTATGCCTTTTTTTAGAATAATTCTCTTCGGGACTATCCCGATTATTTTATTAAGATTATTGACTATTACTGAAACTGTATATTCCTCTCCTTCAATATTTGGTTGAATCAATACTTCATTGAATTTTTTATTATAAAGCTTAAGATATCCCTCTAGTTGCCTTTGATCTTCTATTTTATGCGCCTGCCGAGATCCCCGCGCGAAAATAGGCTTAGCGAAAGCCGGATATCGCACGTGCTTTTTATCTTTAAATGCGACTAAGCGCGAGATCCCAAATTTGGCAAGCGCTTCCATTAATTTCTTCTTATTTAGGCAAAGCGCAATAAAATCAGCTGACGGAATAATACCTATAACATAATTACCTTGGGAACAGATTCTTTCTATTGGAAGCAATTCCTCGTCTGCTCCTGGCACGATACAATCTATCTTCCATTTTTTAATTATTGATTTAATCACTTTAATATACGATGGACTATTCCCAAAAGGAACTTTTTTAAAAGGGAAACCAAGATATGGAACAACAGTCTGGCTGCTGCCATCAACTAAAAAAATATTAAATTTATGCTTCATTTTTTTAGCAAAATAAATTGAACTGCTTCCTCCGGCACAAGTAATTAAAATGTTTTTTATCTTTTTTCTCATAGATAATTCATTTGCTGCTTACTTTATATTTAATGCCACTATTTTTTTCATATATACCCTTTAAAGAGACAATCTCTGTTTTTTTCTTATTCAAGCCCATTTTTATTAAATAATCTCGGATTTCCTTATCGTAATCTATAGGGGCAATGAACAGAATATCTACTGGTTCTTTTAATAATTTCCCCGGCGGCTCGATCGCCTTGGGATAACCAGCCATGAATTTACCATGCTTGAATTTATCTCCCTGAAAAATCCTCGGGGTTTTTTTAAATTTTAATAATCCCAACAGATTCGCACACGGAGCATAAAGTCCGATCTTCTTGCCTTTTTTCTCGTATCCTTCAATTAATCTTTGAATTGTATCTACGTTCTTCAAAAGATTAATTGTGAATTTTTTAAATATCGACCAATCAGAGAAATCATTCCGTAATGGCATTCTGTTTTTTGAACCTTCTTTCTTTGTCCCCCAAGCAAAAATGACGGAGCGTTTCTTTGAATTTATTAATCGGATATTTTTAAAATCAGCTTTTTCCATTAATTTCTTCAATGAATTCTTGGTAAAATAATTGAAATGCTGATGAGAAATTATGGAAAGGTCAGCGATCTTCAATTTTTTTTCGTTATCCGGGACGGCTATAAATACCATCCCCTCATTATTTAATTTTTTGAAAATCTCTTTTAAAATGAATAGCGGATCCTCAATGTGTTCCAACACGGCATATGAAAAAATATAATCAAAATTCCTTATTAATAATTTTGAAGGGAAAAAATCCCGTACATAAGGAACGCCGTATTTTTTGCTCCCCGTCACTCCTTCTCTTCCCGGCTCAAGCCCCAAAATATCTCTGGCGCCTTCTTTTTTTAGAAGATATAAAAGATATCCGTAGCCAGCGCCAATTTCCAAAAAACTCAAATTTTTAATTGATGTTTTTTCTTTAGTAAGAGACCGCTTGATCATTTTAAAAATATCATCGCCTTGTTTTCTCGCATATTGCCCTTCTCCCAAGGGTGTGGAAGCATAGCCGCCCGAAGAATAATACATCTCCAATGCCCGCCTGACTTTATTGTTATTTTTTTGAACGATCAAATTTTTTGAAGCGTCATAATCAAGAATAAAAGGTAATCTCAGAGGAAGACGCTTATTTCTTTTCTTGTATGTCCCCGTGTCAAAGATTAGATTTGGCAAAATAAATTTCTTCATAATTTGCTACCTTTTATTCTTTTTGATATTAAATTCCATGCCAGCGGCGTGCCTCTTTTTATATTTTGATTAACAGTCTTACCAATCACTTTTTCAAGATATTTTGGCTCCAATCCGTAACCAGGGCGGACCGAACGGACATTTTCAGCTGTAAATTTTTTCCCTTTTTCTAAATCTTTTACCACAAAAAGAGAACGTCTAAAAATTTTATTTTTTTTCTCTCTCTTTCCGGTCTGATAGGTTATCGTACCGATTGCTTTCTCTCCTTGGCGCACAGCATCAACCAGCTCTTTCATCTCTTTCGGTTCCATAGAAAAAGCCGCATCCGGCCCTCCTTCGGCCCTGCGCAGAGTAAGATGCTTCTCAATAATACAGGCGCCCAAGCCAACAGACATCAAAACAACGGCTATCCCTAGAGTATGGTCTGACAAACCGCTAATTACTCCAAATCTTTTAGCAATGTCGGGTATGGTCGCTAAATTCATCTCCGCTGGGCTAGCCGGATACGAACTGACACAGTGAAGCACTGCCACCTGTGACGCCCCGGCTTTTTTTAATGTTTTTATGGCTGATTCTATCTCTTCTACTGAAGCCATGCCGCGTGATATAATCACTGGTTTTTTGGTTTGACCAATTTTCTTAAGCAGCGCCAAGTCCACTACTTCAAAAGAGCCAACTTTATAAAGATTGACGCCCATTTTTTCTAAAAAATTAACTGCCGCTTCCTCGCCTGGTGTCGAAAATAGAACTAGTCCTTTTGATTCAGCGTATTTTTTAAGTTTTGGCTGCCATTCCCAAGGGGTATAAACTTTTTTGTATAACTCATAGAGGGTTTGACCCTTCCAGGCCTTATTCACTTTTATCTGAAAATATTTATTATCACAATCTATTGTGATCCCTTCGGGCCGAAAGGTCTGCAGTTTGATGGCGTCAACGCCCGCTTCGGCTGCTTTATCAATAATTTTCCGCGCCTGCCAATAGGATTGATGGTGATTGCAAGACATCTCCGCCACAATAAAAACGGGCTGGCCGGGTCCAATCATCCGAATCCCTTTTGGTGTTTTAATTTTTATTGCCTTTATATTCATTTTATTTTGTATCTCCCTTCTTTTATATCTTGGACTCCCTTTTTTTCCAGCTCAATTCGCTTTTTTAATCCTTCGCTTTTATAAGCTTCGTCAATAATTTTTTGCCATTTCTCGCGGTCGAATTTGAGACAAATCTTTTCGGCTGATAAAAATTCAACTTCAGCTAATTTAGATATTTCTTTCAAGTCAGAGAAGGTTACGAGCATTTCTTTTATTCTTGGTAAATTCCAGTCACTAGAAAGAATGCTAACGTTTTTTAATTGCATCTTGTTGATAATTTTTTCTATTTCCTGCAGCTGTTGATAAGCATTGCCAGAATTATTTTCTTCAACAATCTTCTCTTCAGGAACGCCCAATTCAATTAATTCTTTTTTAATTACTTCTGATACCGTTGGCGCATCTTCAATATCTTTTAGCTGGCCTTTGCCGCCCGAAGCAATAATTATTTGCTGTGGATTATTTTTATATAAATACCCGGCGGCTACCACTCTTAATCTATCGCCAGAAACGCCAAAATTATCGCCCGGCTCATTATAATTAGTCGTCCGCCATTTTCCGGTTTCATCTTTTTTCAATCCGCCGCCCAATATTACAATGGCTGTTTTTTTATTGACAAAATTATTCATATATGTTAATGTGGTATACTGTTCATTAAAATACAAACCTTATATGAAAGGAGGATTGCTATGCCTTGGCAGATTATTGTCTTTAGCAGAGTGATAATGGCTCATCTCTTTACACCGGCTTTATTAAAAAGAATGGCTGGGCTTAATTTGTCTTTGAAGAAGCTCGTCTGGTGGCAATTCTTGTTTTGTCTTGCCTTCTCTTCTCTCTATGCCCTGATTTTTGGATTTACCTTCAAATCAGAATTATGGATGGTGGCTGGAATAGGATTTTTCAATAGTCTCGGTGCCTATTGCCAGTGGCAGGCAGTAAAAATGAGTTTAAGCAAAACGTCTTTATTCACTCAGGCGGATGATATTATTGGTATTTCTTTGGGATACCTCTTCCTAAATGAAACTAGATTTCTCAACAGCGGCTTAATTCTGGGCATAATCATTTGCTTGGGCGCGGCTAGCCTGTTGATATCAAGCGAATCCAATATTCGCTTGATGAAATACGTCGGCATCTACAGCGTCATCTGGGGCGTTGCTTCTTTTTTGGAACGGTATTTTGCCATTACCGGGATATCTTTCTCTGAATTTTTGGTAAGCTGGTACGGCGGGACATTGATTGGAATTTCATGTATTCTCTTCTTTTTTAGAGAAGAAGGGCTAACCATCAAGGTGCCCAAAAAAGAAATAATGGGCGTGGGCATATTGGCAATAGCGATTTGGCTTTCAATGTTTCTTGGCTATTGGGCTGCAAAATTGGCGCCGATCACCGTCTTTCAGCCGATCTTTATGGTTAGCGAGGCGGTTCTACCGACTTTGATTGGCCTTCTCTTATTCAGGGAAATCAAGACGTTAAGGGTAAAAACATTCACTTTTCTTGGCAGATCCTACGCATTCCCTCTTGAAAAATTCGCTTTCTTGTTGGGGTTAGCAGGCGTTGTCGCCATCAGTGCAAGCTATCACTAAAATGCATTCTCTGGGGCATTAACTATAAATTCTATAGTTAATGCCTTTTTATTTTTTACATAACATTTTTAATCTCTCCAAAAAACTGCTTCCTGTTTTCAAATAATATCGTCTGGAATCCTAATCTTTGAGCGGCCTGGATATTTTTTAATGAATTATCAATGAATAAGCAATTTTTCGCCGGCAGACCCATCTTTTTTAAAATTACCCGATACGGTTTTAGGTTCGGCTTTATTGATTTTACGTCAGTGTCACAGCTATAAACTTCCGGTTTAAAATATTTTTTTGTCTGATGAGCTGAACGGACTTGTTTCCGCATCTCTGGCGTCAAGTTAGAAAGCAAACCGACTTGATATTTTTTCTTCAATTGCAGGGCGATATCCAATACGTCCTGATAGACAGAATAAGAATTTAAATAGACGCCAGACAACGCTGCAGGATTTATTTTTGCTGTTTCTTTCAAATCAAAATGTTCCATTATCGCCCGCCAGAAAGAATCACGATTATATTCTCCTATATAATAACCGATGTAAATATTCATCACTTTCCCGGCGATCTCTTCCGGTTTCATCGCTAATTTTTTCTGCAGATCTTTGGAGGCAAACGGTTCTCCTTCGCGGCAGCAAACTCCTCCCCAGTCAAAAATTACAGCTTTAATTTTATTTTTTTCGTAGGACATATTATTGAGTGGTTCTGACGGTCCGGGGCTTAACTATTTCCCCTTGCACTAATTTTTCTAATTTCTTAAAATCTCCTACTTCTTTAATTTTTTGACAAATAACATCAAATTTTTTTAAGACCATATCGATTTCATTTTTCTTATGAATATATCCAATCAGGATTGACGTATTGAATAATATTCCGGCTTTATTCATTTCTTGGTAGATAAAAGTTTTGACCAGTCTATTCAGATAATCGTCTCCAATGTTGATTTTCATGACCGGATGAGGCCCGTAACCGATAAATTGAAAAGGTAAATCGTATTTTCCGGCGATCATGTTTCCTTGTTCTATGAGATAGCTGCCCAAACTGTGCATATATTCGTGAATTTTATTGTTTTTTTTCATCATTTTAATCGTTTCAATCGCCGCTACCAGGCCGGGGACAAAACCGGCAAAAGTCATTGAAACAAAAACCTCGTCCATCCGTTTCATGTATTTGGCCTTGCCGCAGATCGCGGCTAAAGGATAGCCGTTGGAGATCGCCTTGCTGAAACAGGCGATATCCGGCGTCACATTGAAATACTGCTGCGCGCCGCCCAAAGCCCAGCGGAAACCAGTGACCATTTCGTCAAATATCAGGATTGTTCCATGTTTCTTGGTTATTTGTCTGATTTTTTGCAAAAAATTATTTTTGGGAGGTTCGCTGGAAACCGGCTCCAATATTACCGCCGCAATCTTGCGAGGATATTTCCTAAATATCTTTTTCAGTGATTCAATGCTGTTGTAATCGAAATCATGGGTCATGGTCTTTAGAATTTCGGGTACTCCCGTATTGCGGCCTTCTTTTGTGCATATGCTCCAGTCCTGACAGCCGTGATAGCCGCATTTGGCGACGTGGTCGCGGCCGGTGATATGGCGCGCCAGACGCACTGCCCCGCTCGTCGCTTCGTTTCCGCTCATAACGAACCTGGACATTTCGGCGCAGGGCACAACCTCTCTTAACAGTTTTGCCAATTTTAATTCGTATTCGGAAGGCAAAGAATAAATGGTGCCTCTGTCTATCTGTTTTTTGACGGCTTTATCAATCTTCTCATTGGCATAACCGAAAATCATCGGCCCCAGCGCCAGAAGCATATCAAGATATTTATGCCCTTGGACATCCCAGAGATAGGCGCCCTTGGCTTTCCTGATCGCCAGAGGCGAGATGCCGATGACATACTGGCTCGGGTTTTTGCTGAGCGTCTGGGCGCCGGAAGGGATAAATTTTAGAATTTCTTTTAATTGGGATTTTTTGTTCATAAATTTAAAAATGTAATTATTTTTTTCTCGCCGGCCAAAAATAATCAAGCTCCTCTATCGCCATCAAAAATTTAGGCAGATTACTTTCCCAGGCCGTATTTTTTTCCAGATAAACACCTTTAAGCACAAAGAGGATCTTGCGCAAAAAATCGTCCAGGACAAGAAGCGGCATGAGTTTCTTTTCTTTGTCTGATATCGGCTTGACTGAATTATAAATCTTGATAAACTGATCGGTCAGCCGGCGGCATTTTTCTTTCCTGTCCGCCGATGGATTTCTCACAATGAATTGCCTGCCGAACCTATGGATAGCGTTAGCCACGTCTCTTGCCTGTTCGCTTAACCGCAAGGCATCAAAGTCTATGATCGCTTTCAGATTTTGTCCGCGCATCAAGATATTATGCGGATGAAGATCCGAGTGGATTATCTGCCTTGGCAAGGCTCTCATTTCTTTATTGTGCTTCTTTATTTCTTTTACTTTCTGTAAAAAGACCGGCATGCTGTTTAAAATCTCGCTATCGACTTCGCTTTTTTGAGGCTTACTTTCAATTAACTTTTTCATCGCTGTAAAATCCTTAGCCGAATAATGTTTAATTACATTATAATACGCCTTGTTTCGGCGACTTAATGTTCCGATCTTTTTTGTCGTCTGCCGGTTGCCGACATGATTGAATATTAAATGCATCTTGGCAATCGTCCGGACTATGGCTTCATATCCTTTTTTTGAAGGAACGAAGTGTCCGGCTTCTATAAAATCAAATAAACAATAGAATCCATCGCTCATTTTGACAAAAAGTTTGCCGCCGCCAGCCTCAACCAAACGGCTGACCGGCAGACCCATATCTTTAAACTTTTTGAGCAGTGAAAGATAAAATCCGATCTGGCTCGTATCGGAAAGCAGGCGGTATTTGCGCAATAAAAATCGCTTCTTTTTTCCGCCGATATTAACGATCAACTGATAATTCTGAGAATTTATCTCGTTCCTATCCAGCTTTAGAACTTTTTTCAGCACGAACTTCCTTAAATATTTTTTCATGATAGCTTCAAAAGGAGTCCGGTCATCGGGAGAGATATCGCGGTATTTTATTTCGCTTATTGAAAAATTGTCAGGCAGGAAAATTTCCATAAATATATACTATCTGGTTTTTAACACTAATATTTTTTTCAGCCCGGGTCCGTGCTGATGGGGCGTATTTTTCGGAATTATAATAATATCACCCGCACTGATATTATATTTTTTAGCATTAACCAATTTTTCTCCGATCCAGTCACCTCCGCCAATCGCTTTTTTTCCAGCTATTTTCCCGCCGATGAACAAACTGCCTTTTCCTTCAAGCACCAAAAAAATATCAACAAGATTGTCGTGCGATTCCGGTTTTCCTCTTTTATCGGCCGTTATGACCTGGATGACTGTGGCGCTTTTGTCGCCGTTCTGCATGAGTATTTTGCCCCACGGGCCGGATGACGGAAATTTCAATTTTTTTATATTTGCGGACTTGACTACTATTTCTTTTGTCATGATTTTATCTGTATCCTGCTCGATGCATAATTAATTTTTAATCCGATTATTTAAATTATCGGCTAATTTTTTAATTCTGTCTTCGTAAATTTGGGAAAAATATTTTTTATCATAGAATTTTTCGCCTCTGAACAAAGAAACGGTAAATCCGCCGAAACCCCTTTTGAACCTGGAAATGTCTATCTCTTTGGGCGTACATTGATCTGATAAGGTCGGCGAATAATACTGCCAGCCCAGTTCATAAAATCTGTATTTTTTCTGATTCATCCATTTTATCGCGCTCCATTGTATAAAATGTGCTGCCGGGAGATTTCCGATGCTCTCATCCTTGCATGAAGAACCGTAATAGACATTGCCTTTATACGCGAAAAAATAGGAAAAGCCGACAAATCTATTCTCTTTTTTCGCCCCGATCAGAAAGGCTTCGTCTTTTTTTATCAGTTCGTACATGATATCAAAAGTCTTTCTCGGCCTGTCTTTTCTCGCTACTCCGCCGGCTTTCAAATGCATGGAAACATATTCATCAAAGTTTTCTTTCGCTATATTGCTTTTATCAAAAATCACTTCTTTTAGGGACCTTGAGGCCATATCAATATCGGAATCGTGTCCGTGCCTTAGATCCAGCCTTAATTCTTCCAACGGTTTAGATAAATCAATTATTTGAGTATTAAGCGAATTATCAAGATAGCTGAATTTCATCAAATAATTATATCTTTGCTCCCCGGTTTCAATAAATGACCTATTCAATATGGAAAATCTCAAACTAATCCTTTTCACGCCGTTTTGTTTGGCCAAATCATCTATATGATCAAAAACAGCCTTTAAAACCTTCTCCTTGACTTTCTTGGTCAAAGAATTGGCCAAAGCAGGCACTGGCCCATAACCGCCGCTAAAAGAAAATTCTTTTATGCCATCTTCGGAAGTTTCAAGTATCAAAGGGCAAATGGCAACAATCCTATTGTTCTCTATTATAAAAAATGATTTTGATATCGCTTTTGAATCGGGTCTAAAATTAAGATTATACTCCAATAATGCGGAAGCATGCCAAAGCCAAGCATCATTGCTTTCCAGACAAAAATCATCCCATTCTTTATATTTTTCCGGTTTAAGCTCTGCTATTTCCATAAAATTTTTTTATTAATGTAATCCCCGCCCTAAAGGGCGGAGAATTTACTCCTATGTCATGATTTGTTCTGATCTCGGATGTATTGACGCATCACCGTCTCATTTTTGTTCCCGATACTCTC
>Ga0210006_1002914_pt1 | contig 10926 bp, 14 predicted proteins | sample CryGey02umfilter_2_FD_185452 | JGI IMG/M metagenome (GOLD analysis project Ga0210006, IMG submission 185452) | Groundwater microbial communities from aquifer in Utah, USA - Crystal Geyser 4/10/14 0.2 um filter (SPAdes) (version 3) | ecosystem: Environmental > Aquatic > Deep subsurface >... | reverse complement strand
TTTCGTCAAAAAAGGTTCGGATTTTGTCCAAAAGGTACCGCCAATCGGTAAAAGTTCTTTCTGGCTCGCCCGCTACGCGGGCTCGCCACCCGATTTTGAACGCAAAATTGAGTTTTTTGTCTTTCAAAATAAAGTTCGAGCCGACATTTTTTAGAAATGTTAGGATTTGCTGATTGTCGCCCTGCGACAATAGAATTTTGGCTTGTTTCGCCTCAAAAATCATTTTATTCATCGGTTCGAGCCAATTATTTCCTATTTGTCCAAAATCTCGTATTTTCTGCTCAATATCCAGTTTCGCGTTGAGCAGTTTTGATTTTTTGGCTTGATATTCTTCAAGAGTTAAAACCCCGCCTTCAATGTAGAGGTCTAATAATTTTTCAATTTTTTGCTCAACTTCGGCTTTTTGCTGTTGGAGATTTTGAACAAAAACCTCGCTTTCTTTTTTGGCTTGCTCTTTTTCTTTGTCCAATTCCAAAAGCATATTTTCCGCCCAATCATCGGGCAAAGAAACTTTTTGAATAAAATCTCTCATCTGTTCAACAAGGTTTTCTTCTCTTAAATACTTTTCATCGCATTTTTGCTTTTTCTTGGTGCATCGGTAATAATTGTGCCCTTTTTGTTTCTCGGCGGTTATTAAGCAGCCGCAATTTCCACAACGCATTAAACCGGAAAAAGCAAATTCATGTTTTCTCTTTCGTTTCTTCTTACCTCGGTTATTCATTGCTTGTTGAACAGAATCAAAAAGTTTCTTGGAAATAATTGGCTCGTGGCTTCCTTGATAAACTTCGTTGTTAAACTTAAATACGCCGTAGTAAAAATGATTTTTGAGGCGAAACAAGCCAAAATTCCGCTGGCTTCCCCAGCGCAAATCCGATCTAACATTTCGCCGAAAATTTTTCGACCAGGTTCTTTGGCGGTTTGCGCCTCGCAAAGCGAGGCGACGATTTCAAGTTTTTCCCTGCCTGGCCGGCAGGCAGGTTTGGCGGCAAATTCTTTCAATTCAGAAAGTTGGGATTCAAGACTCAAAACCTGCCGTTCTTCGCTGTCCGTTGATTTTCTCGTGTAGATAAAATATTTCATATTTCTAAAAGATTAAAATTTGGAAAAGCCCGCTTCTGGCGTTCCGCTTTGCGGAACAAAGGCAAAAAATTTGATTTTGAACCGAAAATCGGCTGGCGAGCCCGCGTAGCGGGCGAGCCAAACTTCGCTTTTACCAACTGGCGGTGTCTGTTTGAAAATATCCGAACCGAAATTGCGTCTGGGCTCGGCGGGCGGAAGGGCAAAGACCAAACCCCCCTTCCGCCCGCCTCGCCTTGCCTGCCCGACCGAAGCAGTGCGTAGGCGGGAAGCGGAAGCGAAAAGGCAGACCGCCAAAGAACCTGAAAAAATGTCGGCTCGAACTTTATTTTGGCCAGAAGCGGGCTTTTCTTTATTTTTAATTGGACTAAATTCATATAATTTGTTATCATATTTATGAAGGGTTATATAAGCACCCATACTAATACTATCATACTTTGGAAACTATGAAAAGTCAAAACAATAACGAAACAATAGGAAATAAAATAAAACAGCTTAGAATTAAACAAGGATTAACGCAGGACGAATTGGCGAGAAAATCCGATCTTCCCTATACAACGCTGACCAAGATTGAAACAAATGTCATCACTAAGCCAACTATTCAAACAGTAATGAAAATCGCTAAAGGCTTGGGTATTACTATTGATGATTTAATGAAATAAACTTTATGAAAAATAAATTCGGAATTTCAAAAAATGTTTTTGTTTTGGGGCTGGTGAGTTTTTTTAATGATGTGGCTTCGGAAATGATTTATCCCATCGTTCCGATTTTTCTCACCAGTATTTTGGGCGCGCCGGTGGCGATCGTCGGGTTGATAGAAGGCATTGCCGAATCCACCGCCAGTATTTTGAAAGTTGTCTCCGGCTGGCTCTCCGATAAACTGCAAAAGAGGAAACCCTTTGTTGTTGCCGGTTATTCATTTTCAGCCATTTCTAAAATACTTTTAAGCTTGGCTTTTAGCTGGCCTTTTGTTTTGTTTGCCCGATTTGTTGACCGCTTTGGCAAAGGAACGCGCACTTCTGCCAGAGACGCTTTGATTGCCGAAAGCTCGGAAACCTCAACTCGGGGAAAATCGTTTGGCTTTCATCGCGCCCTTGATACTCTGGGAGCGGTAGTCGGACCGCTCGCAGCTCTTTTGGCCATTCATTTTTTGGATAATAATTTTCGTTTGATCTTCTTTCTCGCTTTTATACCGGCGTGTATTGGAATTCTCCTATTGTTCTTTTTTGTGAAAGAAAGGAAGAAAGAAAAAAATCCTGATCAAGCAATTCGTTTTAGTTGGCGCAACCTTGACCCCTCTTTTAAGATTTTTTTATTGATTAGTTTTATTTTTGCTCTGGGCAATAGTTCGGATGCTTTTTTAATATTACGAGCGCAAAATTTGGGTTTGTCAGTAATTTTGGTTGTGTTGGCTTATGTTCTTTTCAATTTTACCTATGCTCTATTTTCAATGCCTGCTGGAATTATTTCTGACAAGATTGGACCTAAAAAAGTGCTTTTGGGCGGCTTTTTGCTTTTTTCTGCGGTGTATCTTTTCTTTGGGTTGGCGCATTCCAGTCTTTTCCTTTGGTTCCTTTTTCCGATTTATGGAATATATATGGCACTTACCGAAGGAGTGGGGAAAGCCTACATTTCTAATTTAGTTCCTCAAGAAAAGACAGGAACGGCTTTTGGCATATATCAAACCACAATCGGCCTGTGCACTTTTTTTGCTTCTCTTATCGCCGGGCTGCTTTGGACTTACATTGGTGTTAGCGTGCCATTTATCTTCGGAAGTATCACTGCGATAATTTCCGCCTTATTGTTTATTGTTTTGGAAAAAAAGATAAAATTTGCTAAAATATAAAAGAATTTGCCGCCAAACCTGCCTGCCGGCCAGGCAGGGAAAAACTTGAAATCGTCCTTTTCGCTTCCGCTTCCCGCCTACGCACTGCTTCGGTCGGGCAGGCAAGGCGAGGCGGGCGGAAGGGGGGTTTGGTCTTTGCCCTTCCGCCCGCCGAGCCCAGACGCAATTTCGGTTCGGATATTTTCAAACAGACTCCGCTTTTTTTAGGTGGGGTGCTGGAGCGGTTGAACAGACCAGTTTTGAAAACTGGCATACCCGAAAGGGTATCGTGAGTTCGAATCTCACCCCCACCGCCATCAAAAAAGGAGCTAAGCTCCTTTTTTTGATTAGCCCCTTTTTGTTTAAAGTCAGAGTTGAAACGGCTAGCCGCGGGCGACAACAATTCCAATGATTTCTTTGGCGCCGGCTTCCTTCAAGACCCTGGCGCATTCTTCCATAGTGGAGCCCGTGGTATAAACATCGTCTATTAAAAGAATTTTTTTATTTTTAATTAACTCTCCATTCTTTACCCGAGCCGCAGCGAAGGCGAAAGAGCTTCCGCTCTTTCTTGTTCCTCTTGATAGAGTCGCGGGTGAAGAAGAGGATTTATCCTCTTTGACTACTGTAAAAACTCCTTTTATGTTTTCTTTTCTTTCTTCGTCGGATAACTCAACCTGGGGTGGGGTCTCTTTTATTTTTATTAAGCAGCCTGAAATCAGGGGAATTTTCAAAAAGGAGCTAAGCTCTTTCCCAAGTTCTTCTGCCTGATTAAATCCCCGCCATTTTAATTTCTTTTTTTCCAAAGGCACCGGGACTAAAATGAAATTGACAAAGTCGGCTGTGGATTTCTCTATTAATTGAAAATGAGTTATTATTAAAGAAGTTAGGGGAATTACCAGCTCCTTGACAAAAGGTTGGTATTTAAACAGCTTTATTAAATTTTTAATCAAAGGTTGTTGATAATCGATGGCAAAATATAAATCCTTGAGGTTTTGAGTTGGATTTTTTTGATGGACTCCCGAAACTAAAAGAATGCTCTGGCAATCTTCACAAAGATAGTTTCCCTCTTTCTGGCAGCTAAGACAGAATTTAGGGAAAAGAAGGTCAAAGATGAAATTTTTTGCTTTCCTCCGCATACTTTTATGATATAATAAAAGAGTCGATGAAGCTAAAGCTTCATCTTCATCTTCGCTTCCTTCGGAAGCTCGATATATGATTTGGACGCCATTAGAATTCATTCCAAAAAGAGCTTTAGGAATAGACGTCGGAACGGCTTCTATTAAAATGGTGGAGTTATCTCGTTTAGGAGAGAGAAGGAAATTGGAGAACTACGGCGAGCTCTCTGCTCAAATATTTTATCAAAAGCCATTCCGGACTTTTGAAAAAAGCACCCTTTCGCTTTTCACTCAGGATATCTCCCGGGCGATAAAAGCAGTAATGGATGAGGCAAAAATTAAAACTCGCCGAGTCGTCTTTTCTATCCCCGATTTTTCCAGTTTCTTTACTTCTTTTGAATTACCTCAAATGACCAAAGAAGAATTACCTCAGGCAGTAAGATATGAAGCCCATCGATGTGTCCCTTTGCCTTTGGCCGAAGTAACCCTGGATTGGCAAGTCATCGAGGGTGGGGTTTCTGACCAAAAGAAAGAAAAATTAAAAATTCTTTTAGTAGCTGTTCCTAATGAGGTTATTAATCAGTACCGAAAGATTGCTGAAATGACCAAACTTGAACTTTTAGCTTTAGAAGCCGAAGTCTTTGGCTTGGTAAGGTCCCTGGTCGGCGAGCGCAAGGAAACCATTTTATTAGTGGATATCGGAGCTCAAAGCACTACTTGTAGTATTATTGAGAAAAGAATTTTAAAAATGTCCTATAGCTTTGATATGTCAGGAAATGAGTTGACCGAGGTGATAGCCAAAGGGTTGGGAGTTGATTATAAAGAAGCCGAAGCTCTCAAAGAAAAATATGGGATTTCATCTCCGTCCTCTTTGGACGCCACCCTTCCACCACCTGCTCCGGCTTCGGAGGTAAGGGAAATATTGCTTCCCTTGGTTGATGTGATTTTGAAAGAAATCGAGAAAATTTCTCAGAATTTTTATCTAACAGAGGGGAAAAACATTCAAAAGATTATAATGGCTGGAGCTTCCAGTTTCCTTCCCGGTTTAAAAGAATATTTCCAAAGTTATTTTAAAAAAGAAATAGAAATTGGTAATCCTTTTTCGAATATTTTTTGCCCCCCGATTTTAGAGCAAACTTTAAAAGAAATGAGCAGCGCTTATGCTATAGCTGTCGGCATGGCGTTCAGAGGCCTAGAATAACATATGGTTGAAATCATTCCCAGAAAGGCGGTAGAACTGCCTCTCTGGCTAAAAATTTTATTTTATGTTTTGATTTCCCTGCTTATTATCGTATTTCTGAGCTACTTTATTTTGGGACACTTCCAAAAAAAATCTTTAACGGAACTCCAAAATTTAGAAGCCGAAATCAGCAGAGAAAAAACCCCTCAAAAAATTGCTTTGGAGGAAGAAATTTTAGGTTATCAGAAAAAAATTGGGGATTTTGGATTAATACTTAACCATCGTCTCATCCCATCAAAATTTTTCGATTTTCTTGAGGAAAATATCCATCCCAAAGTTTGGTTTTCCCAAATCAGTTTGAGTCCCGAGGCAGGGCTCGCCGTAGTTTCTGGCCATGCCGAAACTTTCCCGGCCTTAGGCCAACAAATCCAAATTTTAAAAAGAGAAACCATCCTCAAAAACATCGACTTATCTAAAATTTCCTTAGGGAAAAAAGGAGAAATTGAATTTACTTTAGATCTCACTTTTGATAATCAGTTTTTCAAATAGCCTATGCCTCGCCCACTTCTTATTATTATCGGACTTTTTTTAATGCTCATCTTGGCAGTTGGTTTCACTTTCCCAAAATATAAAAACCTGACTTTACTTCAATTAAAAGTGAAAGAAAGAGGGGTTGACCTCCAATTAGAAAAAGAATATTTTTCAAAACTTACTGAAACCTCAGAAAAACTAAAAAAATATGAAGAAAGTCTTGCCAAAATCAATTCGGCTTTATCTCCCGACCCTCGACTGCCGGCTTTGTTTAATTTTCTTCAGACGGCCGCTTCTCAAAATGGTTTAGTTTTAAAGAAAATAGCTCCCTCCCCAACCAATCCCTTAAAGGAAGAACTGCTTAAGGAGGGCTGGAGCCCAAAAATCCGAGAGACGGGAGTTAATCTAACGGTTGCGGGTGCTTACTCATCTTTTAAAAATTTTATTTCTACTTTAGAAAAAACCTCCAGGATGATTGAGCTCGAAAACATTTCTTTTTCAAGTCCGGAAGGGGAGGGTCCCATCGATTTCAACCTCAGAGTTAAAGTCTATAGTTACTAAAATGGCGATTACTTTTTTAGAAGAAAGAAAGGTTCAAAGGCGCTACGTTTTAATCTTCCTGCTCCTCATTTTAATCGCTGGCTGGGTGGTTTGGCGAAACCTTTTCGTTAAAGAGCAGCAGCAGGTTTTTCCAGCCGGAGTTTTGAAACAAGCTAAAAAAATAGAGCTCGATTTTAAAATTCTAGACAACCCCATTCTTCAGGAGCTGCGGCTTTTTGAAGATATTAAAACTTACGGAGAAGAAATTTCGGGAGGGGAAGCAATAGAAAAAGTTGGTAGGGAAAACCCCTTCGTACCTTATTAATATGCCCCGTAGTAGAATTTCAAACGATTATGTTTTACTATATCTATGTCATTGAAAGCACAAAGGATGGCGGTTTATATACCGGCTACACTACAAACCTTACTCAAAGATTAAAAGAACATAATCGAGGTTTAAATTTTTCGACCAAACCAAATAGACCGTGGAAACTTATCTACTACGAGGCGTGTCTTAATGAGAATGATGCCAAGCGCAGAGAAAAATATCTGAAAACTTCACAAGGTCAACGCCTATTGAAACGTAGGCTTAAAGAATATTTTTATTTAAGAAAAATTTAATTTGAAATTTCACTACGGGGTATGCCAGATTTAATTCGGCAATTAGTTAAAAAAGGAATATTAGACCAAGAAAAAGCGACGGCTTTAGAATTTGAAACTAGAGAAAGCGGAAAGCGGGAGGAAGAGGTAATTTTGGGAAGAAGGATTTGTTCTGAGGATTTTTTATTTGGTTTAAAAAGTGAAAATTTGAAAATATCGCTAAAAAAAATCACTGTTCAGGAAGTTCCCTTGGAAACTTTAGGGATGATTCCGGAAGAAACTGCCAGACACTATCAAATGATTCCCTTGGTCAAGAAAAACAATACCCTTGAGGTGGGAATGGTTTATCCTGAAGATTTGAAAGCTCAAGAAGCTCTAAAGTTTTTGGCTCGCCAGGGAAAATTCAATTTTGAAGTTTTTCTCGTCACCCCCACTACTTTTAGTAATCTTTTAAGACAATGTCGGACTTTGAGAAGGGAAGTGGGAAAGGCTTTAGAGGAGTTGGAGGCGGAATTAAAAGGGGAGAAACTGGAGGTAAGACTAAAAACGGCAGCTGAATTTGAAAGGATGGCCGAGGAAGCTCCGATTACCAAGATTGTTGCCGTTATCCTCAGACATGCCGTGGAGGGGAAAGCTTCCGATGTTCATATTGAGCCCACCCGGGATAGGCTAAGGGTTCGTTTCAGATTATTGGGAATTTTACACTCTTCAATCTTTCTACCTCTTAAAACTCATCCAGCCGTGGTGGCCAGAATTAAGATTCTGGCAAATTTAAAAATTGACGAGACGAGGATTCCTCAAGACGGCAGATTCACGACAATAATCGACGGGAATTCCATTGATTTCCGAGTTTCTACTTTTCCAACCACTTTGGGGGAAAAAGTGGCAATCAGAGTTCTCGACCCAGCGATCGGTCTAAAAACTTTTGGAGAATTAGGACTGGAAAAGAGAAATCTTGAAGTAGTTAAACAGGCAATTGAAAGACCTTATGGTTTAATTTTGGCTACCGGTCCTACTGGCTGCGGGAAAACTACAACTTTATATGCCATACTTCAAGTTTTAAACAAAGAAGGGGTAAATATTGTTACCTTAGAAGACCCGGTAGAATATTTTATTGAAGGAATCAATCAGTCCCAAGTTAGGCCGGAAATTGGCTATGACTTTGCCGTGGGCCTTCGCCACATAGTTAGACAAGACCCGGATATTATCATGGTTGGAGAAATTCGCGACCAAGAGACTACATCCTTAGCTACCCACGCCGCCTTGACTGGCCACATTGTATTAAGCACCTTACATACTTCAAATGCAATAGGCGTAATCCCCCGACTAATTGATTTGGGAATTCAACCCTATTTGATTCCTTCTACTTTGAGCATTGCCATTGCCCAAAGATTGGTGAGAAAGCTATGCGATAACTGTAAAAAACGCGGCTTAGCCAAAAAAGAAGTTAAAGATTTAATCTTAAAAGAGTTCGAGGGTCTTCCTTCCCAAGCTAAAAAGGATTTTGGAATCCCCAAACCTCTCTATATCTGGCAGGCGGTAGGCTGCAAAGAGTGTAATAATGAAGGTTATACCGGCCGCATTGGTCTCTTTGAAATTTTGTCGATGACCGACGAACTTGCTGATATAATTCTAAAAGAGCCTTCGGAGAGAGAAATCAGCAAAGAGGCCGAACGCCAGGGCATGGTTACTATGAGACAAGACGGCATCCTGAAGGTTTTGGCAGGCATTACTACAATAGAAGAGGTATTACAAGTTGCTGAAGAAAAATAAACAACCTACGAATTACGAATCAAACCGAATTACGAATTCGTAATTCGCCTGCCTGCCGACAGGCAGGAAAAAATTCGTAATTGATAGGAAAATTTGTGAAACAAATTTTATTAGTGGAAGACGACCCTTTCTTAATTGACATTTATGCAACCAAATTCAAAGAAGAAGGTTTTTCGGTTAAGGTAGCCAATGACGGGGAAGAGGGTTTAAGAAAATTAAGAGAAGGAGAAGGGAATGAAGAGAAATTTGACCTCCTAGTCTTAGATATTGTTTTGCCTCATGTTGATGGTTGGGAGATTCTTAAGGAAATTAAAGCCAGTGAGAAATTGAAAAATTTAAAAATAGTTATTCTCTCTAATCTTGGCCAAAAGGGAGAAGTAGAAAAAGGGGTGAAACTCGGAGCAACAAAATACTTAATTAAAGCTCATTATACACCGAGCGAAGTAGTTGCGGAAATAAAGCAACTACTGAAGTGAGGTCGAAAAGAGATTTATCTCTTTGAACGCCGAGCTTCTGTCGCGCAGAAGCGAAGGTCGAAAAGAGATTTATCTCTTTGAACGCCGAGCTTCTGTCGCGCAGAAGCGAAGGTCGAAAAGAGATTTATCTCTTTGAACGCCGAGCTTCTGTCGCGCAGAAGCGAAGGTCGAAAAGAGATTTATCTCTTTGAACGCCGAGCTTCTGTCGCGCAGAAGCGAAGGTCGAAAAGAGATTTATCTCTTTGAACCCCAAGTCAAGTAGTAGATGAGATAAAGGAAGTCTTAAAATAACTTATGGTTAATAATTACAAAAAACAACTCGAAGAACTTTTATCCTTGACTGTAAAAGAACAGGCCTCCGACCTCCATCTTTCAGTTGGCCATCCGCCAATCCTAAGGATAGCTGATAGATTAGTCCCTCTTTTAAAAAAACCAAAATTGTCTCCGGAAGATACCCGAGGTCTGGCTGAAGACCTGATGACCCAAGAACAATTTCAAAGATTTCTTCAGGAAAAAGAAATTGATTTTTCCTATTCCTTTCAAGAAAGGGCCCGGTTTAGAGTCAATGTTTTTTTTCAAAGAGGAGGGGTTTCCTGTTCTTTGAGGTTAATCCCGGCTAAAATCAGGACCATTGAAGAATTAAATCTTCCCTCAATTATCCACCAGTTCGCCAGGGCTACTCAGGGATTTGTTTTAATTAGTGGCCCATCCTCTCATGGAAAGAGTACCACTTTAGCCGCCCTGATTGATGAAATAAACCACACCAGAACCGACCATATAATAACTATTGAAGACCCTATCGAATATGTTTTTGAAGATGACAGAGCAATCATTGACCAAAGGGAAATTTATCAAGATACTCTTTCTTTCGCCAAGGCCCTCAGGTCAACCTTTCGTCAGGACCCGGATGTGATTATGGTTGGAGAGATGAGAGACCCTGAAACGATGGCCACCGCCATCACTGCTGCTGAAACCGGCCACCTGGTTTTCGCCACCTTACATACCAATTCGGCTGCTCAGACTATGCATCGGATTGTCGATTCTTTCCCTTCCGAGCAGCAAAGCCAGATCCGCGCTCAGTTGTCAGGGTCGCTTTTGGGAGTGGTTAGTCAGAGGTTAATTCCGAGAATCAAGGGAGGGTTAATTCCGGCTTGCGAAGTAATGCTCAATACTCCCGCTACTGCCAATTTGATTCGGGAAAATAAAGCCCATGAGCTGCCCTTGGTTATTGAAACTTCAGCCGAAATTGGGATGATATCTCTTAATAGGGCTCTGGCTAATTTAGTGAAAATGAAAGAAATCTCTTTGGAAAACGCCATCAATTATTCTTTGAATCCAGCCGAACTAAAAATGCTCGTCAGATAACCCTACGAATTACGAATCACTACGAATCTACGAATATGAGAAAATTGCTTAGAAGGAAAGACTTAATTTATCCTGAATTAAGTTATACAGTTATTGGTGTTTTATTTGAGGTTTATAATAATCTTGGTCCAGGGCATAAAGAAAAATATTATCAAAAAGCAATGGCAGTATCCCTAAAAGAGACTGGATTATCCTTTAAAGAACAAGTTTATTCTCCAATAATTTTTAAAGAGAGAAATATTGGTGAATATTACCTTGATTTTTTGATAGAAAATAAAATCGTTCTGGAAATAAAAAGTGGAGAAAAATTTTTAAAACAAAATATCTCCCAAATTTATTCTTATCTTAAAATTGAAAACTTAAAATTAGGAATTTTAGCCAATTTTACCAAAGAAGGCTTGAAATTTAAAAGAATCGTCAATATTTAAGATTCGTATATTCGTA
>Ga0210006_1002913_pt1 | contig 10928 bp, 9 predicted proteins | sample CryGey02umfilter_2_FD_185452 | JGI IMG/M metagenome (GOLD analysis project Ga0210006, IMG submission 185452) | Groundwater microbial communities from aquifer in Utah, USA - Crystal Geyser 4/10/14 0.2 um filter (SPAdes) (version 3) | ecosystem: Environmental > Aquatic > Deep subsurface >... | reverse complement strand
TATTAGAATACGGAGAAACCGACGTCTATCTATGTTCAAAGCTTTTATATTTCTCGCACTTATTATTGTCCTACTGCGAAATATTGAGTTTTGAAATGAGCTTAATAAGTAAAGTCAGTTATCTGTTCCGATAAATCCCACAACTGATTGCGTTTACTAATGTCATAAACATCTTTTGATGGAGTTGCAATCTTTCTATTAATAAAGTATTTCCCTGTGATAGTATTTGCATTGGCAGAAGTAGCTAAATACACTATCGTATTCGCTCCTTTTTCGGGTGATTGTGCAAAAAAGATTTTTAAGAAATTAACAGTTTTTCGAATGATACCTGGATCGTCACTTCCAATATTTGTCTTTATTAGACCTGGATGCACCGCATTTACAGTAACACTTGTATTGCTAAGTCTTTCTGCCAGACCGATTGTGAACATTACATTAGCAAGCTTCGATATTCTATATGTAGAATACCTTCCTTGATATTGATTATTTCTTACTTTTTCGATATCAAGTTTTACTTTTTTATGTCCATTCGATGACACATTTATTACTCTACCTTGGTCTGATTTTTTAATACTGTCCAAAAGTAAACCCGTGAGTAAAAAGTATGCAAAATGGTTTACAGCAAATGTTTTTTCAACACCTTCTGGTGTTAATTCGAATGTGGATGTATTTATTCCCGCATTGTTAATTAGCACATCTATAACAGGAAATTTATTTCTTATTTCTGCCGATATGCTTCTGATTTGTTTTTGAGAAGCCAAGTCACATTCAAATGTATAAATATCAGGGTTATTAGTAACTGTAATTATTTCATTTTTAGTCTTTATCAACCTATCCATGTTTCTGGAAAGTAGAATTATGCGATATTTTTTGCTTGCTAATTCAAATGCAACTGCTTTACCTATGCCAGATGTGGAGCCAGTAATCAAAGCAGTTTTTTTATAAATTGGCATATTGGTATTTTAACAGCTAAAGGGATAAAGACCACATTATTTTGATTTTCTTGTTGAATATTGTATCCACTAAACATCGAATGTTTAGTTTTGCTCACGTACTATTGGTTTGTTTCAATGATCTCTGAAAACGCGCCATTTTTGTTACGGTACTAAAAGATCTTCAGATCTTTTAGTGGAGTTTTGTACCCAAATACTCCCAAGAAACGCTCATGCGTTTCAATGGTCGGGGTGGTGAGACTCGAACTCACGACCTCTGCGTCCCAAACGCAGCGCGCTAGCCAACTGCGCCACACCCCGAAGATTGCCTTGAATGGCAATCTGAGCTTCTTATCTGTAAGGCTGTTTTGATTCTCTCACTATGTATTTACAGTTGTCTAGTCCGGCCAAATCAGTAGATTTGTCTTTGAATACAAGACATTGTATTCTCACCAACTGCGCCACACCCCGAAAAGTGCAAAGTCTTGCACTTTGAGCTAAAAAGCGTAACTCAAGGCTTACCAAAAGTGCAAAGTCTTGCACTTTGAGCAAATAGGTAATAAGATCTGCTCGTTCTTAGCGCCTTTCCTACGTACTCAACCTTATTATAACAACCCATGCTAGTTGACTACCAAAATATGCTATAGTTACGTGTATGAAGAGTTTTGTTGTTATCGGCGTTGTTATTACAATCATTGCAATTGTTGTTATTATTGCGTCGCAAGGCTCAGTAGAGGTTACGGTAGATTCAACACCTACACCTTCTCGTGTTCCTACTTCCATTCCTAAGTTACAATCAAACGATATGCAAAGTGATACGTTGGGAGTTAAACAGTATTCATCTGCTCCCGCGCAATTTTTAGTGGAAGGTAACACGTATATTGTTACGTTAGCTACGTCAAAGGGCGATATAAAAATACAGTTATTTAATGACGAGGTTCCCGTTGCGGCAAACAATTTTGCATTTTTAGCAAAGGATGGATTTTATAATGGCACTATATTTCATCGTGTGATCAAAGACTTCATGATTCAAGGTGGCGATCCGTTGGGAACAGGCATGGGTGGTCCTGGATATTCATTTGTCGACGAGCCTGTTACTCGTTCGTACAACAGAGGTGTTATTGCTTATGCAAACTCGGGAGCAAATACTAATGGAAGCCAGTTTTTTATTATGCATCAAGACTATCCTCTTCCTCCGCAGTACGTAATCTTTGGAGAAGTAATCGAAGGATTGGAGATAGTTGATGCGATTGCCGAGTCACCAGTTAAAATTAATGAATTTGGTTCTGAGGTTTCAACTCCGGTAGACGAAATTGTTATCTCTTCGGCCACTCTAAGTGAAGAATAGTTTGTTTACACGCGGGAGTAGCTTAAAACAAACACGTTTGTTTTTTATAAGTTTGACTGAAATGTCAAACTAAAGAGTAGCAACCATGTGATGTTGGGTGTGGTGTTTGTTAACTTGAAAACCTATGTGCGGGAGTAGCTCAGCTGGCTAGAGCGCCACCCTTCCAAGGTGGAGGTCGCGAGTTCGAATCTCGTTTCCCGCTCCACAAATATCTTTCAGAAAAAGTATATAGAGAAAAGTTGAGTTTGTAGTCAAACTCAGTGGTTCGTAATCGAACCATGGCGGTGCCACGCGAATATTGAGTATGAACAAATGAAAGTCGCGCAAAATGTTGGATACAACATCGCGCGACACTAAGGTGGAGTTTGCGAAGTAAACTACTAAAACATGTATGCATGTACTCATGCAACTTGTATGGTGCCGAGGGAGGGACTCGAACCCTCACAAGTTCATCACTTATTGGATTTTAAGTCCAACGCGTCTGCCAGTTCCGCCACCCCGGCAAGGGAAGCACAAATCTGTAATCATTATAGTCGATCGGTAAAAGTTAAGCCTTGGGTTTAGTTGTGAGCCTTTTGTGTTTGGAAAGTAACAACAGAGTTACGAATAATTTCCTGTCGAAAAAGTTCGTCTTTTGAGATATCTTCCCAAGTTATGTTACGAGATGTCATAAGGTTGGTTGCGTTTGAAAACAGTAAGAAAATAAAATCCTTTTGAATTTTATTGTTATTATCGAAGATGTACGGACGTGGAATGAATTCGCGAATTTCCGGATCAAAAACACTATCCTCGACAAGTTCTTTAATAGCTTTTACCCATACTCCATGAGGCTTTTTGATTGTCTCAAGAATGAGATTTCCTGAAACAATTTCCGCGTTTTTTTCACCAGATTTTTTTATTTCATTACTCGTGTCTAGTATCCATGTGCGTAACTCACCTACAAGTGGAACGTTGTCTTGACTGAGAGGCGTAAAGTCAGTATTTTCGCTACGCGCGCGCATGTCGGCTTCGGTAAGCCATAGAAGCATTTCAATCGAAAGCGACTGCTTTGCAAGTTGTTTCATTATTCGATGCACTGCTCGTTTTTGATCAATGCCGTTTACGTGATTTTCATATAACACCGGTAACAAAAGATGTTTTTGCGTAAGAACGGGAACACGATCTTTAATAAATGCAGGAAGTTGTAATCGATTGAGAAGGGTTTTTGATAATTGTTCACCTTCTTTACTGTGGGTGTAAGCCGTATAGACATCTTGTTCAGCATTATATCGAGTCGTTTCAGCCTTTCCTAAGTCGTGGCACAGGCTTGCCATAATAAGCAATGCTTTTTCAAATCGACTCAGCCCTTCTCTGCTTGCAATTTGAGCTGCAACGTTAGCTGCTTGCAGTGTGTGTTTATACACGTTGCCTTCGGGATGCCAGCTTGGTGTTTGTGGAATGGCTACAAGATGTGCAATTTCAGGAAGAAAAAGGGAGAGTGCGTCACATTTGTTAAGAAAATCAAGTCCACGGGATGGAGTAGTAGATTCGTATAAAAAGGTTAGAAATTCTGCGAGTACTCGTTCGGGAGGGAGTGTTGAAAGAGAACAAGATTCAACGATTTTTTTACAAACTGCTATTGTCTCGTCCGAAACGTCAAAATCAAATCGCGATGCAAATTGCATAACGCGCAATACTCTGAGCGGATCTTCAGGAAATGAATCATCGTTAACATGGTGAATGACTTTGTTTTGAATATGTGCAAATCCATAAAAAGGATCAATGATACGCTTTTTCACAATATCGTAATATAAAGCATTCATTGTCAAGTCGCGCCGTCTTGCAGCTTGCGTAATGCTTAATGATGGGTCCGCGGATACCACAAAATCAGTATGAGAAGGTCCAGTACTCGTTTCAGAACGTGCAATTGCAATATCAATAGGTTTAAATCCTTTTTGGTAGTGAATCTTAAAAACTTGAAACGACTTACCCTCGGTTGAGACATAGTAGGGGAGATTGTCTTTTAGGAGTAATTCAACATTTTTCGACTCAAGCCCAAAAATTTCCAGATCAAAATCCCGAAGTTCAAGGTTAGTTTTGTACGTTTCATTTATTACTGCATCTCGAACAACTCCACCAACAAGATATGCCTTTGCGTTGTGTGTTAAAAGCATTTTTGCGATGCGTGTAACCAGTGGCGGAATCGCAATGGTGAACGAGTAAGACTGTTCGGGCATTGTGTTCATTGTATAGTAAAAGCTTTACAAACTGTAGGGCTTCTGATTAGTCCCACAGAACAATAAACCAAAACATGGTGTTTGTTAACTTGGTTAAAGATAGATATAATAATTCAATGATACAAAAGTTTAAAACTTTTTGGCACTCGTTTATAAACTCAGCTTCATCACCACGGTATTACAATGATGTTCTTTCAGCAAAACCACGATTTAGTTGGCAGTATCTGGTTGTTTTAGTTTTGTTGGCTGGTCTTGTTGGTATTGGAGAATTTCTTGCCACAACGCTACCGTGGGTTAATGACTTCGATGCGTCTCAAGCTATACATACCGTTGCTGCTATGTATCCAGATGACCTTGAATTTTCGGTTGTTGATGGTTCGGTCGTGATTAATCAAGAATTACCATATTCAGTAGAGCTTCCAGGTTTTTTAGAAGGTGAAGATGGTTTTTCGGATACGGTTGATTCTTTGGTGTTATTTACCACAGACGATATTATTTACGATGCCGTGCGAGATAGCTCGGCGCTATTTATTGTTGGGCAAACAATTGTGTATGTTCCAGACGAAATTGCGTCGGAGGGTCGGGTTTATTATAGGGCGTACAGTGTTCCAGACGATCAACAAGTTGAGGTAATTTCAAAAGCAGAGGTTAGTTCCTATGAGTCAGAAATCATTGCGTTGCCATTTATTGCAAACCGCTGGTATGTTTTTGCTTTTGTGCTAGCGGTAGTTGTTATTGGACTTTTCATTGTGTTTCCGTTTATGTTGGTTGGAAAGATTTTATTTGCTTTTGTCCTTGCGACCGTTGGATGGACAATGACACTTGTTTTATCTAAAAAACTCACATTTAGTCAGGTCTTGCATCTTACGTTTCATGCGTTGACTCCTTTATTAATAATTGAAAGTTTAGTGGATCTTATGGGGCAATTTTCATTTAATTTATTATGGGCGTTGGGTTGTTACGTGGTGTGGATGTACATAGTATTTAATGCGATAACGCCTATTGAGCGAAAGGAGATTTAACTATTATGGGTTCAATACTTGCCGTACTGTTTTTTGTAATGTCACCGTTTCTGCTACTGGCATTAGCGGTATATATTTTTTTCTTACGCCGAAAAGAGGATGCTTTGCAAGTTCAACAATACATTGAAAAACCACGGAATCTAACCCTTGCTATAGCTTTTTTGATCATAACGCTTAATATTTTTGCGTATGACGTTTCATTAGGTTTTGGGGTGAGTGCATTTTCCGCTTCTGTAGTAGTTGCATGCTTCGCCCTTGTGGATAGGCCAAAGCGAACAACGCTTGTCTATGTTGTTCTTATGGTTGGAGTATTATCGTCACTTGCTCTTTCGTTTCGAGCAAACGGTTTTGTTTTAGCGATCGATGCGGTGGTGGTTATTTTTTCGTGTGGATTTCTCATTCTCGCCAATAGTGTCCCCCGTATTGTTTGGAGTGGGATTTGGTTTTTACGAACGCTGTATGATTTTTTTGTACGTCTTTTGCTTAATATTCCTACATTACTTGCGGGCACAAAGGATGGAACACGATCGCTGAAAATATTTTCTATTGTTAAAACGGTGAGCATTTCACTTCTCGTTTTTCTTGTTTTTGCCCAACTGTTGTCTTCAGCAGATCCGATCTTTGCTGATTTGATCAAAACGCTACAAGAGCAAGTGTTTGCACGGGTGTTCCTATCCGTTTTCCTAACGATTGTATTTGCTGTTGTTGCAGTTGTTGCCTTGCCAAGCAAAGACGATACTCGCGATCCACTGCGTATCATCACAGTCCAAGATTTATTTGTTCCGATGGCTATTGTTGTGTTTCTCATTGGTATCTTTTTATTCATCCAAATCAAATATCTATTTGGTACCCATGCTGATTTTTCAACGTTTGGCCTTACATATTCTGAATACGTACGTAAAGGCTTTATTGAGCTGATTATTGCTTCTGCGATAGGCAGTGTTCTTTCGTATGGCGCGATTTTAAAGACGCAAGGTATGCAACATTCACAAAAACTTAAGGGTCTGCAGGTCATAAATGTTGTTATGATCACTGAGCTTTTCATGCTTTTGGTTTCTGCTTTTAAACGTGATTTATTGTACTTCGACGTGTATGGATTAACACGGACGCGACTTATTGGGGGGTTGTTTTTGTTTTGGCTTGCAGGACTGCTTACCATGCTTCTTCTGCTTTTGCTTCGAAAGAAAATTATGGAGCGTCATCTGTTTCTCGTTATGGGAGTGTTGAGTATTTGTTTTGTAGCAGGATTAAATGTAGTAAATGTTGATAAGGTTATTGCGCAAAATTATCGACCAAGTGATTTTAATAATGAAATTGATTACTACTATGCAAATCAACTATCAGAAGACGCAATAGATGGCTGGCAGGCGTCAGTTGTGTATGCAAAAACCTTATGGCAAGATTTGTCACAACATACTACGCTTACGGAGTCACAAAGAAAAAAGTATGTAAACATTAAACTTGCTTTGATTACTTTGGTTGAGAAAAGGGATAACTTGACTATTACTTACGGTAGTGAGGATGAAGCACGCTATGTTATTGGGTATAACAATATTGATGAATTTCCGGATGACGTTATTCAAAACAGAAAGTTTCTTTCAAGGAATGTGTCAGAGTTACACGCATATGGGCTTATGCAACAACAAAAAACACTTTTTTATGATGACGTGAATTGTTTGCTTTCCGATATGTTTGCTTTTGAAATAGAGAATTCGATTACCACGTATGATGATGAATTTTATGAAATGTATAGCACCGAAAGGCCTTTTGTAAACGTTGCAAATCGATACTATCCTGTTCAAAAGACTAATTATGAACAATATCCGGATCCGTTTTATCAACCAATTTCTGTGAGTGAGAATCTAACCAAGTTTTTACGTGATCATCGTATCCCGACAACGTGTAGTACTGCTTCTCTAGATTAAATTTACTCTATCGTTTGAATAGATATTCCCGTGTTTAGTTTTGTATTCTGGTGGATACGTTTCAGGTACAATACGTGATATGGATTCAACTATATCGACGCGAGAATTTTTTTCAGAAAAAGTATTTACGGTTTCAGAATATATTGATTTTTTGAATAATGTCCTTGCCGCAACGCCTGTTTTGGTTACGGGCGAAGTTGGTGCTAAGATGAGCTTGTACCCACGATTTGGATATTTTTCTCTTCTGGATAGCGATCAGCAGGCACTTTTGGATTGTTTTGCATGGAGAAACAGCATCGATGGCCTTGGCACACAACTTGAAGAAGGTATGCAGGTAAAAGTGTTTGGGTACCCTTCGATATATAAACCAAAAGGAACATTTAATTTTCATGTGCAAAGGATTGAGCTTATTGGTGAGGGTGGACTAAAAAAACAGTTCGAACTACTAAAGCAAAAACTAAAAGATGAAGGCTTATTTGACGCAAAGAATAAACAGGAGATTATTGATTTACCTACCCGAATCGGGTTAATTACGTCTGCGCGCGCACGTGGTGCAAAAAAGGATTTCTTAACAAATCTTATTTCCCGACGACTTAAGGTAGAGTTTTATGATGTTCGCGTTGAGGGCGATCAAGCAATATCTGACATTTGTAACGCAATTAAATGGTTTAATGAACATACGCCACATCCGGATGTGTTGGTTGTCACGCGTGGAGGCGGAAGTTGGGAGAGTTTACAAGCGTTTAATTCTGAGCAGATGGCGCGTGCAATTTTTGCGTCAAAAATTCCCATTGTAGTTGGAGTTGGTCATGAGGATGATGAAACAATTGCCGATTTCGTGTGTGATTTCCGTGCATCAACACCCACGGATGCAGCAAAGGTTCTGTCAAAATCATGGGGGAATATGCCGTATATTCTTGATCAGTATAGTCTTTCCTTTGGTGCAAACATAACGTTATTGCTGCAATCACTTAAGCAACAACTCACTGTATACGCGCAAACTTGGGAGAATAATATGGTAGTACGTATTGAAAAGATAAAAGTAAAAATCTCAAATTATGAATCGGTACTAAAGTTATCAGACCCGTTTACAAGAGTTCGTCAAGGGTATGCTTTGCTACGCGGGGCAAGCGGTTCTTTAGTCACAAGCGTATCTCACATGCATCCACAAGATAATATATCAATTCAAGTTTCAGACGGGACTATTGAATCTTCGGTTACTCGTGTTGTAAAAGAGGTCCTACAAAAGTGATATAGTGTAAATTATGACAACAAAAACAACAAACAATCAAACATTATCAGAAATCCTTGATGAGCTAAAGCAATTGGACGAATGGTTTCAAGGTGAATCGTTTGAGATTGAGAAGTCTATTGAACAATATAAGAAAGGTATGGAAAAAATACAGCAAGCACGTTTGATGCTTGATGATGTCGAGAATGAATTCTCACAGGTTGCAACTGATGTTTCGGGATCTGAAGAACAGGGAGACAATACATCGGATGATTAAGGCAATTCTATTTGATTTTGATGGAACCATCGCCCCCACCCTTTCATGTTGGCGCAAAGCATATGAACGTGTTTTTTTAGACCACGGCATACAATTTTCGAACGACGGTCTTTCTCGGTACCTTTTTTGTAATGAGGAACGATTAGATGCTCAGAATGCGGAAAACGTACCCGGTTTTTCTGACCGAGTGTACGAATTTGTCACGCCTTGTATTTTGACTACTCCAGTAACCCCGTTACTCATTGAGACTATTTTAACGGCTCAATCACTTCGTTTTGGTATTGCTAGCAACTCAAGGTCAGCGCTCGTAAAAGAATATCTTAGGATTCACCACATTGAAGAGTATTTTAAAATTGTTGTGGGAGCTGAAGGCGATATTCCCTGTAAACCCGATCCAGCCATGTTACATATTGCAATGAATGCACTTGAGGTTACCGCAACGGAGACTCTTTTTGTCGGTGACGCTCTAACTGATATGGCTGCCGGCAGGAATGCTGGAGTAGAAACCCTACTTTTCAAACACCCACAAAACGATGCGTTTAATAATTTTTGCGAAAAACGAAGGGATCAATCAAACAACATTGTTTCGTTTGATCAGCTTAGTACGCACGGCTATGTATAAATTACTCATTGTTTTTGTTGTTGTACCATTTTTAACTACAACGTTTGGGCTCATACGAGCAGATGTAGACACCAGCCATATTGTTACCCCCACGATTATTGTGCCAACCGAAACGCCAGCGCCAATTATTTCAGTTTCCGATGATTGTGAGACGGTTACTCTCATTTCAAAATCCGTGTCGATCGGGACCTATGTTCCAACAGACCTCGTTTCATTAACGTCGCTTGGGTATTCAAATCGGTACGTTCGTGCGTGTGTTTATGATCCGTTGGTTACAATGATGAATGATTCTCAAGCGCTTGGGTTACACGTAACGATTTTATCTGCATATCGTAGCTTTGCAACGCAGACAGATATATTTAATCAATATGCTCAAACGTATGGAGTTGCACGTGCCAATACGTTTTCAGCGAAGCCAGGACATTCTGAACATCAACTTGGTACTGTGTTAGATTTTGGAAACAAGGTACGGTCTGGTTTATCTCAAAATTTTGGGAATGAACCAGAAGGAATCTGGTTATCTCAAAACGCCCATTTGTATGGATTTACCCAAAGTTATCCGAATCACAAAACAGAAATTACTGGATATATATATGAGCCGTGGCACTACCGATACGTTGGTATTTCACTCGCAACGTATTTACGGGAACATGATGTTGTCATTGAAGAATTATAGTTGTGAGCAAAAACGACGAATTAATTGCGTGACAGTTAGACTGCGTATTGTTACTATTGCATTGAATGAAAAGTATTTCTCTTGTCTCGTTATTTTTGTTTGTTGATGTGGGGTTGTTTGCTGGAATAATCGCCGTTATTTCAGTCGGTATGTTCAATACTCCTCATACAACTTTGGCCGAAAGTCAGCTCGTTTTGGGGAACATGACCCAACATTACCCTTCCCTATTTCCAACACCAACAATTGAGACAGTACCGATTGTTATTTCAACTAGCGACGATGAATTGAACACAGCGATAGGTAAACAACTCGAACTTGTTTACGAAAAGCCAAACGAGCGACGTAGCTACATCATTTCTACAAAACAAGTTTTAAGTGTGTATAACAAGGTATCTACCATAAACGTAGAGTATATTATTCTTGATGATCGCATGTTACTTACACTAGTTAACGACATTGGGGACTATTATTCGCGGGATTCAAGTTACGAGTTTGCAGGTAGAACTTTTACGAGTGTTGATCGGTCTTTAGATAGGCAAAAGCTTATGCATCTTCTTACTAATGAGTTTTTATCTCGACTTGAGGGTAAAGGACGTACTTTATTAAACATTACCGATAAGGCTGTAAATTCGCCAGCAACAGATGGAACACTCGCAAACAAATATCTTGAAGTTGATAA
>Ga0210006_1002911_pt1 | contig 10931 bp, 12 predicted proteins | sample CryGey02umfilter_2_FD_185452 | JGI IMG/M metagenome (GOLD analysis project Ga0210006, IMG submission 185452) | Groundwater microbial communities from aquifer in Utah, USA - Crystal Geyser 4/10/14 0.2 um filter (SPAdes) (version 3) | ecosystem: Environmental > Aquatic > Deep subsurface >... | reverse complement strand
TCAATTATTAAGAACTTCAGGAGGTGTTGATTATGATAGCATATATTTTAATTTCCCTTAAGCACAGCGATGAGAAGGAAATACAGGAAAAGCTTCAGAAGCACAAGGAAGTGATTGACGTGCATATACTTTTCGGGGAGTGGGATTTAATGACAAAAGTTGAGGTCAGTTCTCCTGAAGAGCTTGGGACATTTGTCATGGAAAAAATAAGAAGCCTGCCTGATGTCAAGCTTACGAGCACATTGATTGTTGCCAAGTAAAGAATAGTTGATATCTAAGATTGGACAGATATTTCAGTAAAATATAAATACCATATTTGTAACTTTTTTCATGATGAGAATAAGGAAGTTCATGGTTGTAGTGATGGAGTTATTTTTTATACTGCTTCTTTACAAACTTTGGGAAAAGCTAACAGGGCTTTCTATTGGGATTTATCTTCTTGTCATGCTTATATTGCTTTATTTTCTTAATGTACTTATGGTTAAAATGGGAATCGGAGCTGAGATTGCGAGAAATGTTCTTTACAAGGGATTTGGAAGAATGGCTTTTACAAAAGACTGGTTTGGAATTCTGACAATGTTTTTTGTTGTGATGGGATTTTTCATATCAAGAACATTGTTCGGGAGTGCATTCTTAGTTTATATTGTGATTGTATTCGGCCTTGTTCTTGTATATTACCTGTTGAAAAACAAGTATACAAATGTGCAGGAAAGAGGATTGCTTGTAACTGGTTTTCTTATAGGGATAGGCATAGGAAGTCGGTATGCAGAAACTTGGTTTATAATATTGATATTTGCACTTGGGCATATTTTCCTGTATTTCACAAGCGCTCCAGGAGAAAAGGAACACGGACTTCAATGATGCATTCAGATTTAAGAGCCATAAAAGACATTTGATAGGTAGGATTTATTAAGCATAGTTTTTTCTGATATTTATATCAAAAATATTATATTAAGAGCGGCATATTAAGAGATTAAAATGGCAAAGAGAATAGCAATTGTATTCAATGAAAAATTGAAGGATATGGACAAGAAAAAACATATCCAGTCATTGTGCCCTGTGAATAGATCAGGTACAGAATGCATCAAAATAGATGGAAGTGGGAAACTTTTGATTGATGAACTTACATGCATTGGATGCGGAATATGTGTAAAGGCTGCACCTGAGGCAGTGAAAGTAATTAATCTTCCCGAGGCGCTTGATAATGAACCAGTCCATAGATATGGAGAAAACCAATTTACATTGTACAATCTTCCTACCCCTATGTTTGGAAAAGTCGTAGGAATTGTGGGAGTCAATGGGATAGGGAAAAGCACTGCGATAAAAGTTCTTGCTGGATTAATAAAACCCAATCTTGGGGATTATAACAAAAAAGACGTGAAGGATGAAGGCTTTGATGTACTTGTAAAAAGATTCAGAGGAAGCGAATCCCAGACATTTTTTGAGAATATGAGAGACGGCAAAATAAAAGTAAGCTACAAGCCGCAGCATGTTGACATGATATCAAAGCAGATAAAAGGAAAAATTGGTGACATTCTGAAAAAAGTTGATGAGAAAAACGGATTTGACAATGCTGTTGAAATGCTGGACTTGAAAAATATATTGAACAATGATATAAGCACTGTTTCAGGCGGAGAATTGCAGAGAGTTGCGATTGCAGCTGCTGCATTGAAAAAAGCAAATTTGTATATTTTTGACGAGCCGACATCCTACCTTGATATAAAGCAGAGACTTAATGTTGCAAAATTTATGAAAAGCCTTGCTGATGAAAATACAGGAGTTCTTCTTGTTGAGCACGATTTGATAATTCTTGATTACATGACTGATTTAGTGCATATAATGTACGGAAATGAAGGTGCTTTTGGAGTTGTAAGCCAGCTCAAGTCAACAAAAGCAGGAATAAACATTTACCTTGAAGGTTATTTGAAAGAGGAGAATGTAAGATTCAGGGACCATGCAATAAAATTTCAGGAAAAGCCGCCTAAAGAAGGAAGCAAAGGAAATGTGCTTGTCTCATGGAAAAATGTCGGAAAAAAACTGGATAATTTTTCACTGCATGCTAAGGAGGGAAATCTTTTCAGAGGAGAAACTGTAGGAGTTTTAGGGGAGAATGGGATAGGAAAAACAACTTTTGTAAAAATTCTTGCAGGAGTTATCAAGGAATATGATGGAGAAATAGATGAAAAAGTTGTTGTTTCATACAAGCCGCAGTATCTTGAAGCAAGCGATGATCTTGTTATGTCTGTTCTTTATGAAGCTGTAAGAAAATATGAAGTTCAGCTTGTAAGACCCCTAGATTTGAAGCCGTTACTGATGAAAAAACTGGATGAGCTTTCCGGCGGAGAATTGCAGAGAGTTGCGATTGCAGCATGCCTTTCCAAAGACGCTGGATTGTATCTTCTGGATGAGCCATCTGCATATTTAGATGCTGAGCAAAGACTGATTATATCAAGAGCAATAAGAAATTTTATGACTGAAAAAAATACAACTGCAATAATTGTCGATCATGATTTGCTTTTCTTAGATTATATTTCTGAAAGATTAATGGTTTTTGACGGCAGGCCTGCTGTGGAAGGAAATGCAAAAGGACCTTATGAAATGGAAGAAGGGATGAACTTTTTCCTGAAAGATGTCAGCATAACATTCAGAAGGGATGAAATTTCAAAAAGACCGAGAGCAAACAAGCCAGGAAGCCAGCTTGACAGAGAGCAAAAAAGTTCTGGAAAGTTATATTATGGATAATGCATAAGTGATTTTATAGTTTAGTCATAGTTTAATTCTTGAAAATTAACAGAAAGTAATGATTAATTAATGTTATAAAAAACAGAAGCAGATAGGAGTGTCTTTCAGAAATCCAGATTTTTCAATCAGCTTGGAAGCAGACTTCCCTGAAAGGACAAAAATTCCTCTGAAAAATCTTCTTCTGTGTCCCAGATGCTTGCGTCAACATGGACTGCGTCGAAATGATAAAAATCGGCAACACTTCCAGCGACTGCAGGCTGAAAGGCTTTCCTCATGAATTTATGGTAAGAAAACACGATATAAATAGTTTTGTCAATTTAATTAGTACAAATGTATAGTTAATATAGTTAATTTTATATATTTGTCTGGTATTATTGAAAAAATAACCTAAAAAATAAACGAATGCACAAATGAACGTCGATGAGAAAGATAAAAGGATAATGAATCTGCTGCTTGAGAACTCAAAGCTGTCATACAGACAGATTGCAAAGAAAGTAAATCTTTCAGTTGCGACTGTGATAACCAGGGTGAAGCGGCTTGAAAAAGAGAAGATAATAAAAAAATATACAATGCTTCTTGATTATGAAAAACTTGGTTATGATATTCCTGTTGTGATTGACTTGAGAGTTTCAAAGGGAAAGCTATTTAATGTAGAGAAAAAAATTGCAAACAACCCAAATGTGTTTTTTGTTTACGATAAAACAGGATTGTTTGATGCAACAATAATTGCAAAATTCAAAAACAGAAAAGATATGGATGATTTTGTAAAGATGCTTCAGACACTTGACTTTGTTGAAAGGACTGAAACTCAGCTTATTCTCAATACACTCAAGGAAGAAGGAATAAAACTTTAAACCTGTGGGATTTTCTGTTTAATATGGGAATAAAGGAAAAACTGGATTTTGCAATTAAAAGAATAAAGGAAGCTGCAGAAAGAGCTTCAAGAAATCCTGATGAAGTAAAGCTTGTTGCAGTTACAAAATATTCTGAGCCTGAGCAGATAACAGAAGCAATTAATGCAGGGGTCAGAATAATTGGCGAGAACAGAATACAGGAATCAATTGAAAAGTTTGGAAAAATTCCAAAGACTGAAAGGCATTTTATAGGAAGCCTGCAGACAAACAAGGCAAGATATGCTATAAGTTATTTTGATGTTATAGAATCTGTTGATTCATTGAAGCTTGCAGGAGAAATTGACAAGGAAGCAAAGAAAATTGGAAAGATAATGCCTGTTTTTGCTGAAGTGAATGTTGGAAGAGAAGAGAGCAAGCATGGCGTAATGCCCGAAGATACTGAAGAGTTCTGTAATAAGATTATGAAATTTACAAATTTAAGGCTTGATGGATTAATGTGCATTGCGCCTTATTTCCCTCCTGAAGAAATTGAAAAGACAAGAAAGTATTTCAGGCAGATGAATGAATTAAAGAAAAAAATTGGACTGAAATATTTATCAATGGGCATGAGCAATGACTTTGAAATTGCAATTGAAGAAGGAGCTGATTTTGTAAGGATAGGAAGGCTTATTTTTGGGGAAGATAATTAATTATCTTTTTCAGGACTGCCTATTTTTTGTTCTTCTGATTTTGTTTCTTCCTTATTTGAAATTTCTTTCTTTTTTCTTCTCTTGGGTTTTTCTTCTTCCAGATTTGCATATCTTACACTTCTCTTTGCCCACTGAACGGGGTTCTTTATCCCTTTTTCTGCTGCCTTTTCAACAACTTCTGGACAGTAAAAATAATAAACTGTGTTGGAATAATTTGGAGGGAGTATTTTTTCCTTTCTCTGTTTTTGATATTTCAAATGCCCTCTTACAAAAGTCTCCCTCAGGGGTTCGGGATTTTTTTTGTTCCAGTCAAGAACCTGCTTTTCAATCTGGTCATAGTCCCAGCCAACGCTTCCAAGGAAATTAGTAAGGACAAAGAGGAATCTTTTTCTTCCATCAACCAGACCTTTGAGACCTTTCTGGATGCACGGAGGAAAGAATTTTTCAGGAATTGCATTTTCAGGAATTGAGAAATTTCTTGTGTCCTGCTGCTGTTCTTCTTCAGGGGGCTGTTGTGAAGCTGCATAATCATAAGCCTGCAGAAGGAGTTTTTTTGCTTCTCCAGGAATTACATTTGATGTATCTAAAAATTTCTGAGTGCTGAGTTTTACAGGATGCTTTGCATTTTCTTTTTTGAACTGCAAAACTTTGTCAGACTCTATGGGAATTGAAATTAATCCTGATTTTTCATTGAATGAATAAACCATCCTGTAAAGATGCCTTGATGAAATGAGGATTGTGTCGATATCGAGAAATGGCTCTGCATTGAGATGTTCACTCTGTCTGCCAAGAGAATCTATGGAAGTAAATTTTACCTTGTTTTCATCTATTCCTGTTTTGTCAAGTATTCTGCCAAAGTTTCCGTCTTCGTACTCCAGAATTTTTTTCCCGAGCGGCTTTTTTATCATATCTTTGATATACATTGCGATTTTCTTGGGTGCATCGGGAAATGCTGTTTTTATGTCAATATTGCCTATTGTTTCCGGAAAAGCTTCGAAAGGAACTGCTATGTGAAAGCCTTTGTTTCCTGAGAATTTGCAGGTTATACTTTTTACATCATGGAATTTAAGGGCTTTTATTGTTAAATCTGCTGCAATCTTTGAATATTCAATCTCATGGCAATCAATGTCAAGAATGAGATCCCAGCCTTTTCTCATTGAATCCATATCTTCTTTTCTCATTGAAGTGCTTATCATAAGGGGACTGCCCCATCTTTCTTCTGATGCATGGAAAGAAGTTGAGCCCTGCTTTGCAAATTCAAGAATATCTTGCGGATAATTAAGCATATCAGGTCTTTTGCCAAATCCTTTGTCGCCAAATTTAACTGCAATTTCTCTGCCTAATGCAGTTGAAATCATTGCATCCTGTATTTCAGGCCTTTTATAATGCTGAAGCAAAGTGCTGAGATGTATCATGTCTTGACAACAGATTTTCAGTTTATAAGATTTTGTCTTTTCTTATCCATTGACAATAAAAGACAATAAAAATAAAAAAATAAAAAAAATAAAAATTCAAGACAAACAAAGAGTTTAATAATCTTCTGACTGGTTGTCAAGGATTGCCTTATAGTATTCAACTGGCTTGACCTGAGAGATTATGGTTCTGTGAACAATGAACCTTTCGTCAGGAGTCTTGAATACCTTACTCTCTATCATAGGCATTTTTTTCAGCTGCTCCAGCTTTTTCTCTCCTATGCTTACATTGCTTGCATTATTTCTCATATTATCCCTTCTGTTTATAGTTGCCATAATTACACCTCCATTTTGTTTTTTAGTTGTCAATTTTTTGAGTTTTGCTTTTTAATAGGGGTTTGCCAGAAAAAACCAGAGAATAAACGAATAGAAAGAAAAGAATACAGAATTCGAAAAATAAGAGGTTATTGAAGAAATAAAATACGGAGAACTTTGAAAAAGTTCAGAATAATTTTTTAGATAAATTGTTTAGATATGGTGCAATAGTATAGGTTATAAGTTGGGAGTATATGTCAGAATTATAAGCCAAAAATATACGTCAGAATTATAAATCAATAACTATTTTTGAATCTTTTTCATTTATGGATTTTATTTTTTTATTGCCTTTCAGCTTTTCTTTTATTTCATTCCATGAATGTTTTTTTCTGGCTTCGTTCAAATCTGTGATTATTGACAGAATTTCCTGATAGTTTGCATAGATAAAATCAGCTTTTTCATTGTTATTTAAAATTTCCTGCTCCAGTTTTTCAATATTCTCCCTCTGCATTTCTATTATTTTCCTTATTTTTGCAGTTTTTCCTGATTCTTTTTTTATAATCAATTTTTTATCTTCTGATTTTTCAAATCTTTTCTGGAATTCTACATTGTAATTTTCAAAATGCTTTTCTTTTCTGAATTTTTCAATGGAATTCCAGAGCTTTTCAAATTCTAAGTTGTCGAGAGTCTTTTTGCTCTTGTCTATTCCTGCCAGACTGCAGATGCTTTCAGAATATTCTCCGCCAAGAGAAAGTTCTGTTGCAAGCAGTTTTACAACAGAATCCTTTTCAGATGTTTCAACTGCTTTTTCCATTTCCTCTTTTTTGATTTCAAGAAAATTGTATTTCTTTTCTGGAAAAATGTAGATTTCATTTTTCTTTACTGCCCTGCTTTTGAGATTTTGTGTCTTTAATGATGAGATTATCCTGTATTTACTATCTGCAAGAACAAGGTTGCCTTTGCTGAAAAGTTCAAGAATCAAATATAATGTCTGCTTTTTTTCAGCTTCCATTTTTTCAAATGTAATTTCAAGAACCCTTTCAAAAGAATGCTGTCTTATGTTTCTTATTCTTGCATTTGAAAGCTGCTTTCTTAAATGGAGAGAGAAATTTGAAGGAGTTTCAGGGGTTTCCTGCTTTTCATCTGAAAGAAAAATAAATCCGGGCAGAAATATGTTAAGTATTTTTCTTCCCTTGTTTGGGATGTGCAGCTGAAAAAGAAATGATTCTGAATCCTGCTGGTATATTTTATCAATTTTTGAGTCTGCCAGCTGTTCTTTCAGCTCCTCTGTAAGAAAATGAAGGTCCAAGGATGTAAGGACGCTGTTTTTCTTTGCTTTTTGTTCAGGAACTGATTCAGGAACTGATTCAGTAGTTGATTCAGTAGTTGATTCAGTTTTTTCTGAGTTGGTTTCTTTTTGTTCAGGCATTTTATCCCAGAAATCTCCTAATGTGAGCTGCCTTTATTACTTTTTCTGATATTGAAGTTGTTCTCATATGCTTGTAATCATTGAGAATCTGGCTTGTAACTGCATTGTGCTCATCATTTGGCTCAAAGTCAAAAAGTTCCAGCGACTTTTGTATTTTTTTCTGCACTCCTATTGGGAAAAATGAAAGGTTGTCTTTATTGAAGAATTGAGCTGCATCCTTGAAGTCTGATTTTGCATTTTCATAGCTTACTCCTATTGCTTCAAGGTCATTTTTTGTAACAACATTCAGGCCAAAAATTTCAGGAGGAAGCCCCAGAGAATAAAGTGAAGCGCAGAAGGTTATTGCTCTTGGCAATTTCATTCCTGCATTCGCTCTTGAATAGCCAAAAAGCCCTATATGCAGTTTTCTTTTTCTTCTCTTTGGAACAAATGCTGAGAAATCATTTATTGTAGGAGCGAGCTCAGTTATTATTTTCAAGTATTCTTCTGAAACTTTGTTGAAAATTTCCATGCCTTTTTTCTCGTCTATATATTTGGGCTTTGCCTGCTTTCTTGAATTGAGTTTTTCCATGCCTTTTCTTACTTCATCTTCAGGATTGTCATATTTGAATGCAGACTGAACTGTAAAAGTTTGAACAGAAGGATATCCGTCCATTATAGTGTCAACATTACTTGGCTTCAGGTTTCCTCTGAAAGGTGCACTTCCTACGCCGAGCATTGGATATATTTTTACTCCGGAAGTTTCCTCAAGTTTTGCAAGCCTCTGGAGAACAATTTTAAGCAAGATTATAGTTGGAAATGAGCCATAATTTAGTGCAGGATCGCTTCTTGCAAGCCATACTCTCATATAATCGTTGATTTTTTCCTTCTGCATATATTCAGTAATAATATCATTTACAGAAAGCAAGCTTTCTTTTGTCTCGAAAAGAGGCGTTACTCTTATTTTTTCAGGAAGAAATTCACCGCACCATTCTTTTATTGTAATGTCATTCGGGATAAGGCTGTTATTTGCTTTTCCAACAACATATTTTTTGTAGTATTCTGCTATTCTGAGAAGGCTTTTTGCATTTGTAGTCATGGGCTGATAAACTTCAGCAATTGGGCTTACGTCTTTTCCGTAGAAAAGTTTTGCAATATCGTGGCTTCTTGGTATGCTTTCAAGGGCTTCAAGGAGGAGCTTTGCTTCTGCTTTTTCCTCATCTGGATTTGGAACCCTTAATGTAAGAGTAAAATCTTTTCCAAGAACATTATCTTTGAAGAAATTTTCATATTTTGAAAATAGTTTTTTTACAACGAAATTGTCAACTTCCTTGCCCTCAATATCCCAAAGCTGTTCTTCTGCTTTAAGATGCGAAAATGCATAGTATGCTTCAGTGACTTCATCGTCACCACCCATGACTGAATTTTCACAGAAAAAGGGCTGCCTTGCATTGTCAGGATGTTGTGTTGACATTGTTCGTGCTATTTTGTAGTTCATGGCTTATCACATCGTTTATTTTTAAATAATTGAACTGATTGATTTAAATTGATTATGTTGTAATATTTAACGATTATGTTTAATATATTTATAATCTAAAATAAATTTTTCGAGCCTGTTCATTGCTTCCTTTAGATTTTCCATTGAAGTTGCATAGCTCATTCTCACAAATCCTTCTGCACCAAATGCTGAGCCCTGAACAACGGCAACATGAGCTTTTTCAAAAAGCTTGTCTGAAAATAACTTCGAATTCTTTTCAATTTGAGAAATATCCGGAAAAGCATAGAATGCTCCGTCGGGAACTGCGCATTTTATTCCTTTTATTTTTTTCAGCCTTGAAATAAGATAATCCCTTCTTTTTTCAAATTCTTTTCTCATTTTCTCAACTGAATTCTGGTTTCCTGAAAGTGCTTCAAGCGCGGCCATCTGAGATATTGAAGAAGGATTGCTTGTCATCTGGCTTTGAAGCTTGGACATTGCCTTTATAATTTCTTCAGGGCCTGCTGTATAGCCTATTCTCCATCCCGTCATTGCATATGATTTTGAAACGCCGTTTACTATCACAGTGATATTTTTTATCTGGTCTCCAAAAGATGCGATGCTTATGGGGGTTTTTGATTTATCATTGTTATAGACAAGATGTTCATAGATTTCGTCTGAAATTACAAGGATATTTTTTTCAACTGCGAGCTTTGCTATTTTTTCAATCTCTTCTCTTTTTATCACAGTACCTGTTGGGTTACTTGGGGAGTTGAGAAATATTACTTTTGTCTTTGGTGTTATTTTTTCTTCAATTGATTTTGCTGTTACTTCAAACTCCAAAGGCTTGGATTTTGCGAAGACAGGTATTCCTCCTGCTAATTTTACCTGCTCTGAATAGCTTACCCAGTAAGGAACAGGAATTATTACTTCATCTCCAAGATTTAATATTGCCTGAAATGCCAGATATAACGAATGTTTTGCTCCGCAACTAACTATTACCTGATTTGGAGAATATTCGAGGTTATTCTCGTTTTTGAACTTCTCACAGATTGCTTTTTTAAGTTCCGGGATGCCTGAAGTTTCTGTGTATTTAGTAAATCCTGAATCAATGGCTTTTTTTGTAGAATTCCTTATATTTTCAGGCGTTATAAAGTCCGGCTCTCCGACAGTGAGATCAATTACGTCAATGCCCTGCCTTTTCATTTCCTTGACTCTGGCTGACATTGCAAGAGTCTGGCTCTCTTCAAGCTCCTGAACCCTTTTGCTGATTCTTCCGCTGTTTGTTAATGCCATGGTAAAATGAATTTTTGCCATTATATTAAGCTTTGTTGTTTTGTCAAGAACCACCAACCATAGACTGGTGGAAGGTTATATGTGAAACACACAGACTAAGCGATTTGTTTGAAATGCTGTGCATTTCTAACATCCCAAAAATTACAAAGTAATTTTTGAGGACTTGAACATCATGAGAATTTAGGAAAAATATTTAATGGTGCCTAATTTACAACATATTATGTTTTTAAGAATAAAGAACATTAAGGGCAAGGAATATGCCTACAGAGTAAAAAATAAATGGACTGAAAAAGGTGCAAGGCAAAAGGTTGTTGGTTACTTAGGAAGACTCCATAGACTTGAACTTAAAAATGAGAGTTCATTTGAAAACTTTGTTTCTGAGAACAGCAAAATGAGTTACGATGATTATATGAGAAATATGGATTTTAATACAATTGTTATGAATCTTATAACATGGGAAATTCTAAGGCACGGAGGAATTGAAAAAAAAGAAAATATTTTTGATTTTGGTGATTTTAAAGCTGAACTTGGAAATATGTCAGTGTCTTCCAGTGGAAGAGAAATTGTTCTCAGAATGAATGAAGGATATTTGTGCAAATATACATTAAAAAACATTTTTGGGATACAGCTTGGAGAGGAACAAGAGCCTGGCATGGATTTTGCACATGCGCTTGTGAATGCTGGATTAAATGTGCCTCAGGAAGTGTTTGTAAAGTTATATGAAAGGATAACTTAAAA
>Ga0210006_1002910_pt1 | contig 10932 bp, 11 predicted proteins | sample CryGey02umfilter_2_FD_185452 | JGI IMG/M metagenome (GOLD analysis project Ga0210006, IMG submission 185452) | Groundwater microbial communities from aquifer in Utah, USA - Crystal Geyser 4/10/14 0.2 um filter (SPAdes) (version 3) | ecosystem: Environmental > Aquatic > Deep subsurface >... | reverse complement strand
CGTGGATGGAATAGAGCTACTGTTACTGATGAACCAAAGCGACTCTTTTTAGATACCAAAAAAAGGCTAAACATTAAAGAAGTTTTTTTTCATGCTTCTTATTTGGTGAATCTTGCGGATGAGGGAAGAATTGGCGAGGAATCCAAGAAATCACTCATTGCAGAGCTCAATGTTGCTTCTCAGTTGGAAATTGTGGGAAGTATTGTCCATTTGGGATCGTTTAAATCCGGTAGAGACGCATTGCAATGCGTCTCTACATTCGATAATCCAAAATATGTAACATTAATTAACAACATAAAAGAAATTCTTTCAAACACGCCTCAAGATACTTTTTTAATCATCGAAAATGCGGGGAACAAGAAAATTGGACAAAATCTTGATGAAATAGCCTCAATAGTACGAGATATTGATAATGAACGGCTGAAAGTATGTCTTGATACCTGTCATCTCTTTTCTGCAGGATATGAGCTTTCGACAAAAAAGAAAATGGATACTTTTTTTGATGAGTTTGAAAAGAAAATTGGCTTAAAAAAACTTGTTGTTTTCCATATGAACGATAGCAAAGATCCTTTTGATTCCGGTCGCGATAGACATGAGAACATAGGTCAAGGAACTCTGTCGATGGAGTCCTTTAAGCTTCTTCTGCATGACAAAAGAACAAAAGACCTTCCCTTTATTATGGAAACGCCTGGATTTGATGGCAATGGCCCGGACAAAAAGAATATAGATATCTTGAAAAATTTGGTATTGAAATAACTGTGTAATATATGTCATTCCCGCGAAGGCGGGAATCCAGACTATAAATTTCAATATAAAAAAAGGTTATTATCGACTGGATCCCTGCCTCCGCAGGGATAACTAGTAAAGTATAATTACATTATGTTTACTCTACCAGCTACAGTTCTTGAGTTTATGAACACAATCCGTGAAAGCGGCTTTGAGGTGTATGTGGTCGGTGGGGCCGTACGAAATCTTATTCTTAATAAACCAGTCACAAACTGGGATTTTACAACGAATGCCACACCAGAAAAAATTCAGAAATTATTTCCCGATAGTTTCTATCACAATACCTACGGAACGGTTACCATAAAAAATGGCAATGACCTTTTTGAAATTACGCCCTTTCGCAAAGAATCAAATTACACAGACAACCGCCACCCAGAAAAAATTGAATGGGCCAAGACAGTGGGAGAAGACCTAGCTCGTCGTGACTTCACTATTAATGCTATGGCTTTTGATGGAAAAAAAATTATTGATATATTTGAAGGAAAGAAACACATCGATGAGAGAAAAATAGTTGCCGTTGGGAATGCGGATACACGATTTCAGGAGGATGCGCTACGTATGATGCGAGGAATTCGATTTGCATCTCAACTGGGATTCTTGATAGATGACGAAACAAGGAATGCAATGACACGCAACTCTAAACTTATCAAAAATATTTCCTGGGAACGCATCCGTGATGAACTATTAAAAATAGTAGGAAGTGACCATTCTGCTGAGGGAGTTCTTTTTCTCAAGAGTACAGGAATATTAAAACATATTCTTCCGGAACTCAATGATTGTTTTGCTATTCCCCAAAAAAGTCCCAACCGTCATCATATATACGATGTAGGAACACATCTTGTCATGTCCCTCAAATCCTGCCCTTCTTCCGATCCTGTTACCCGTCTTGCATCCTTATTGCATGATATCGGGAAGGTTGGGACTTTTCATAAAGATCAAAAAACGCAGATGATAACCTTTTACAATCATGAAGTCATTGGCACAATCCAGGCAAAACAAATCGCTGATAGACTTCGCTTGTCAAACGAACAGAAAACAAAATTTGTTCGTTTGATTGAGTTTCATCAATTCACTGTTACAGAAGATCAAACAGATAAGGCAGTGCGTCGATTCATCAAGGATGTGGGAAAAGAATATATTCAGGATATGTTGGACCTGCGAACTGCCGACAGAGTTGGATCAGGCGCAACGCCAACCTCATGGCGGCTGGGCTTATTTAAAAAACGAATCGTCGAAGTTCAAAAAGAGCCATTTACCGTGAAAGATCTTAAAGTAACTGGCCTTGATGTCATGAAAGTGCGAAAAATAAAACCGAGTAAAGAAGTGGGAGATATTCTAGATACACTTTTTGAAAAAGTTATTAATGGAGAACTGAAAAATGAGAGAGGAACCCTTCTTGCAGCACTAGTACTAAAGTAACTGTAAAATCCTATCCCGTTGTATAATATTAGATGGTTAATTTATTGGAACGGGGCGTTCCCACAAAAAATAAAGTCATACTCTTACGAATGGGAGCAGACCATCAAGTACGACCATTTTTTATAGACAGAGTGTTTTCCTCACTAAATATCTCATCATTGGTAAGAATCCCGGAAAAAGATTATCCACACGAGTTTACCGAGGGAGCTATCGTAAATCACTTCAACTTACCGGATCCGCTGGCAACCGGAATAGATGAAGTAGTTGCCATGCCAAAAATTGTAAGGGGAGGTTATTTCATTAAGCAAACCGGAGATGAGCAGTTGCCAATTTTATCTCTTGAGAATGTCTGGAAAGCGATATTAGTAGATAATATCCCATTAATTGAGTGTAAGTCGATTCCTAAATATTATTTAGAAAATACAATTGGGAATGTGGATACTATAGAGAAATTAATATCTTTACTCCTTCAGCGATACAGCCTTTCCCTTCCTAACTATACCGAAAATGAAATACTTAGCGCAATCGAGCATGGAGTATGGGTCCGAAGTTTTAAGTTACTGGAAAAGATTTCTTATATAGAATAACTAAGGGTTTATGTTATCTTATAATCTTGTTGTCGGTTTTCCATTTTCTCACTTTAAATCTTCCACACAGTAATCTGTATACACTGTAAGGGGGAGCGCATACTATGAAAGAAAATACTGCGGATGGGGCTGGTTATTTTTTCAAATTAACTTTTTCATCACTAATATAGGATTCTTCTCCATGCCCTGGATAGATAGTTGTTTCCTCAGGTAGCGCTAAGATTGATTTGAGTGAACGCCATAAATCTTTTTTATTGCTGTAGGAAAGATCTGTTCTTCCAATTGCTCCTGCAAATAACGTATCTCCTGTAAAAATAATTTTTTCTTCTGGAAAATAATAGCAGACACCTCCAGGAGTATGACCTGGTGAAGATAAAATTTGAAATTTTAAATTTGAAATTTGAAATTCTCCAAAATCAAAATACTTGATTAATTTTGGAGGTATTATAATGGGTTTATAGCCCAGGAAAATGGGTTTATAGCCCAGGAAATGTTCAGCGGTACTTTCTAATCTATCTATCAAGAACTGATCTTTTTTATTCATATATAACGAAGGTACAGACACCCCATGGGGCGTCTCTACAACACCCCCAAACGCAAGCTGTATCTCCCCCGCAGCCATACAATGATCAAAGTGTCCATGAGTAAGGAACAGCGCTTCCAGTTCGATATTTTTTCTCTGTAATTCCTCCAGAAGAAAGCTCCCCTCATCCGCAGGATCAATCAATATTCCCTTTCCCTCATTCTCTATGAGATAACAAGTTGCCTGTAATTCACCGAGTGGATAGGTATGTATCCTCATCATTTATTTCTTTTTTCAAGCGCTATCAATAATGGTGTCGCTACAAAAGGAGAAGAGTATGCTCCAGTAACGGTTCCTATCCACAAAGCAGCAATAAAGAAACGGATGGTTGCTCCTCCCATAAGGAGTAGCGCTGAAAGCATAAAGAATATCGTCAGGGAATTATTTATGGAACGGACCATTGTCTCGGACACAGCTTTGTCTGTTAAATCTTCTATTCTATATGAAGATCTTGTTTTCGTATACTCCCTAATCTTGTCGAAGATGACAATCGTATCATGTACTGAAAAAGACATTGTTGTAAGAACAGCTGTGACAAACATGAGATCAAACTCGGCTCCAAAAAAGTAGGATAAGAGCGAATAGGTGCCGATAAGAACAAAAAAATCATGGACCATTGCAAGGACTGCCGCAAGGGCAAAATTAAATCCCTTAAATGAAAAACTCATATAGAGTAGTATTCCCAGGACCGCAAGAAGAGAGGCGATGAGGGTCTTTTGACCTGTTTCCTTGCCAAGAGTTGGACCAACCGTCTCATATCGAAGGGTCTGCACTGACCCCCCCATTTTTTTTATTTCTTCTCTGAGTTTTTTTTCTTGACTATCAGTAAGTGGCGCCGTCTGAAATACCATCAGCGGGCCGGTCACCTCTAAATGCACCGTCTTCATTTTAAGTTGGGAAATCGTAAGCTCAACCTTTCTTCTTTCAAGAGGTCGTTGGGTTTTATAATTAACTGTTGTTCCCCCCGTGAAATCAATCGAATATCGATAGCCAAATCGTAACAGGGAAAATAATCCAGCTCCAATGACTATTGCTGATATCGTAATATATAACCACGTGAATTTATGAAAGCGAATCATACTTCTTTTCTATAAAATGTTTGTATTAACCGACGTGTAATGACAACTCCCGTAAATAAACTTGTCGCAACCCCAATGCCTAAGGTTAGAGCGAATCCCCTCACCATACCAAACTGTGGTAAAAATTCCCAATTAAGAGGATTAAAGAGAATAAAGGCGACCAGCATTGTTGTGATATTCGCATCCTTGATTGCGTCCAACGCCCGCCCGAATCCCAAGCGAATCGCTGTCTTAAAATCCCTTCCCTTTCGCTGCTCTTCTTTAATGCGCTCGAAAATGAGAATGTTGGAATCCACCGCCATACCGATTGACAATATAAACCCTGCAATTCCCGGAAGGGTCAATACGACTGGGATTGCCCTGAATATGGCAAATGAAAGCATTCCATACAGTGCGAGAGCAACGGTGGAAATGACTCCTAATTTGCCATAGTATCCAATCATGAATACACAAACCATGAGTAATCCTATTCCTCCTGCGATAACGCTTTTTTGGACATCCTCTGCGCCAAGACTCGGACCAATATTGCGTTGTTCAATAAGTTGGATGGGGAGTGGCAACGCTCCTGAATTGATGGCTATGGCTAATTTTTTAGCTTCTTCAACTGTAAATGACCCTGATATGACGGCACTTCCATCTATTATTTTTTGTTGTACAACAGGCGCTGAAATGGGGTAATAATCCAAGAATATACCCACCGGTTTTCCAATATTGCGTCCCGTGATTTCCTCAAATAACGTTGCTCCCTTACTGGTAAATGAGAGAGAGACTTGCGGTTTTCCATCCTCTTGATTGAATACGACCGCTGCCTTTTTTATATGCTTACCGTTCATTCCAGTATCCTTATTAAGTTTCTGAAGAAGGGATGCAGTAGATGCTATTTTGGGGTCCAACGGCCCCTCTTCAACAAATCGTAGTTGAGCGGTTTGACCAATCAGTGTCACTGCCTGAGAAACATTTTCCAATCCCGGTAAATCAACTGTTATCCGTTGCTCATTTCCAGATTTAATATTCTGAACAAGAGGTTCCGAAACACCAAAAAAATTGACTCGCTTTTCAATAATATCCCGTGCAGAAGCAAGTGCATCTTTTACATCTTCAGGTTTTATTCCCCTTGTATCAACTTTAAAAACGAGATGGCTCCCGCCTTTTAAATCAAGACCGAGTTTTGTTTTAAATTCCTTTTTGATTGGAATGCCAAATAGGGAGGTATTTATTGAAAGAGGTTGTATAGTGAAATTAATTTTTGATTTATTCACATTGAACTTGATGGGAATATTTTCCGGCAAACAAATCCAAATAAGAACTATCAAGAGGATAATGTATATAAATCTACGGCTCGTCATGAATTATTTCATAAGTTCTTCTTCAGAACCATAAATCATAATTTTTGGGGTACGTAAAAAACGCCATAAGAATGGGTCATTGTTCCTTTTCCTGAATATGAACTCTTCTTCTGTCATAACAGTGTAATCTATCTGCCGTCCGCTTGCCTCTTCCATTCTTTTAATAAAAACCTCTATTTCAGGAATGATGATCATTCCCACAAGGAGAAAGTATACCTCATCTTTTTTGATAGGTACTTGCTTAATAAATTTAATGGATAAAGAAGCAAATTTTATTCTACCAAGCCGCGGGGCATTTTCATGTACCGCTTTGGGGAAAGGACTCATTTTCGCAAAAATCCTCAAAAATTCCTCATAAAAAATATGTGACTTATTGAGTGTATAGAATGACTTGTTTAACCGCTTTTCTTTGAAGAGAATTTTTGCTTTTTCAAGTATATCCAATTCCCGTTTGACTGCATTCACTTCCTCGTCCACGGCCCGAACTATATTTCTCAAATAATAGAGATCCGTGTGATGAGTAAAAAATAACTCAAGAACTTTTCTCCGTGTCTTGGATGGAATAACTGCGGCCAACATAGCGACTATATTAATAGGTAACGGTATTCCCAACTGGTAAAATCTCCACGAATACTTTTCCTCGTACTATTGAGATTTCTTTACCCTTCTCATCATACCATTTCATTCTTGTTTCTGGATCTTCTTTTTGCCACGTTGCTTTTATCGCTTTTCCATTCTGGAAAACAAGCGCATCACCCTCGCCAGTTAATGTATACAGTATATGAGCACCATCATACCCATCATTAGCTGGACTTTCTTTAGAAAATACGATGATAATATTCTTCGCATCGAGAGCCTTTCCGGTATTTTTATCCATATGGGGTTTTCCTCCATTGGTGCGGATATAGGTATTTTTTTCTTTGCTATAATTCCACACAACAGAAAAATCATTTGCAAACGCATTCCAAAAACCCAATTTAATTTTATTTATTGTTCCTCTGTCAGCTATCTCAGAGTCCGCGGCGAACTTCCACGATTCGAATGTTTCATCCCATGAAACTCCCTCCTCATCGACATTGGTCAGAAGACGTTTTGTCTTTGCGTACTCCCATAATTTTATGGTCGAAGAATATACGGTGTGTTCTGTTGCGCGATTGGGAAGTCTATCGTAGTCTCTCCAATAATAGGGAAATGGAACACCGAATTGATTTAAGTCATTATAGGAATCCCACTGTAATTTTCTAATCAAACCGAGGGAATCCGCTTTTGCACCGTTTGCGCAGCCGGATCCGCTTTCCGCATCGCAGTTGGCTCCACCCACATGTCCGTATAGCGGATATTCTCCGTATTCTCGGAGCATCGTCATGAAATGAACTCGCGCGGAGCGTATTGGGCCAATAAATGACGCGTCTTGACAATAATATACCGCTAAAAATCGAGTGATGCCCCCTTCTGCAACGGCCTCATACACGACATCGGCTGATGATAGTCCAGACTGGGGACGAGCATCCACATGATTTTCAATTGCAACGCCAAGTGGTCTTCGTGTTACCCATTTATCTTTTTGGGCTTTCGTCATCATTCGTCCGTTTATGGGGCACTCTTCTGTTCGTGGTTCGCTTGACTCCTCTTCAGCTGGGAGTACTGTTTTTTTTACTATCTCTGCTTTTTTGGTATTTTGCATCATCTGGACAGATCCATACGTAATACCAAAAGATGCGAGAAATAACAAGACAGCCACAGCAATCGTTTTTTTAATATCCATAAGAATATATCGTACTAAATTTTAAATAATATCTATACTGCTTTGGCAATCGCCTCTAATTCTTCCTGTGTCAATTCCAAAGTTTCCCCTTTCCCTTCCTTTATTTTCTTCGTATAGACTCGTACTCCATCGGGAATGTACATAAAATTAATCACTACTCCCGAGTGAAGATTATTCAATAACGCTATGACAAGACTTTTTTCACCCTCCGTTTTTCCCAATGCGTGAAAATAAACTATCCCTATTTTACGATACATATGCGAAGATGCAATCTGAAGTTCATTTAATTTTTTTTCGAGGTGTTCTTGCCTATTTTCTGCCTTTTCCGCCTCTCGGAGCAAAGAATCTAATATACCATCTATAGAGTGAATTCCAGTCCGTTTAGTGAGCCTGCGATAATGGTTTCTCAGCTTCAGGACAATGAAAGTGATAAGAACTAGCCAGCCAAAAAAAAATGCGAGCACGATGTTTACAACCATACCTATCATTTTATCCACTTTACAAAGTGCTGTCAATATGATTACAATTACACCATGCCTAAAAAGACACGCCTGCAGAAGCTCAGAAATCAAGCGCGAAATCTTGATCAATCTGCTGTAGTCCAGACACTTGTGAAAGATGAGGAGTTTTTTTCCGCTGACCCCGTTTTCAAAAAGGATATGGTTAAGAGTATTTTTTTTGCGGTGCTCATAACTGCATTTGAAATCGCATTATATTTTATTTATTATCTGCGTGTATGGGAAAGGAGGTGAAATAAACCTATGAAAACATCAATGTATTGTGTGAAATGTCGAGCGAAGCAAGAAGTTTCAGATCCTGAAAAAGTTACCATGAAAAACGGTAAACCAGCGATGAAGGCAAAATGCCCTTCGTGTGGAACAGGAATGTACAAGATCGGATCAAAGTAATTGACCGTATCATCCAAAACAAAAGCCATTCTGTAAAAGGAATGGTTTTTGTTTTTGTATGCCTCTCACCTCCCCCAAGCTGAAACAATCAGGAAATGTTTGTCTAGAAATCCCCCTTCCTTTATAATACCTTTATGCATCAACTTGAAAAAAATAGTATTGAGGAGTTTAGTAAATGGGCCGAAAACTACGATAACCCTCTTACATCTATTACATTTAGGAAGACCAATGAAAAAATAGTTCAGCTCCTTAATCCAAAGAGGAATTCTTCTTTTTTGGATGTTGGTTGTGGATCTGGAATTCTTATAAAAAATCTACTCGCTTTGAACAGTAATATTAAATTATACGGATTAGATATTACTCCAAAAATGGTTGAGGTAGCTAAAAGGAAATTTATAAATGAACCAAATGTTGAGATTACCTTAGGATCAGCTGTGAAAATGCCCTACCAAGATAACACGTTTGATTATGTAACCTGTGCGAGCTCCTTTCATCATCATCCAGACCCATTACAATCAGCAAAAGAAATGGTTCGGGTATTAAAGCCTGGAGGTAGGCTTCTTATCCTTGATATGTGTATTGAGGGATTATTGAGAAAAATATTGTTTAAAGTGGAAAATGTCTACCATAATGAAGGCAAAGTATATAGATTAACAAATAAGGAAATGTACGACTTATATAAAAAAGTTGGATTAAAAGATATAAAACAATCAACTTTTCTCTATTTCACACTTATTACTGTGGGAATCAAATAAAATAGTAATGAATCTAATCAACCCAATTTTAAATGGTTTATTTATCGGAATAGTTGGTGCTTTTGTGTATGAAAATCTCCCCTTTTCAAAAGTATTCGGAGTAAAAAAGTGGCAGGTACCCTGTAAACTATACGTAAGTGTCTAAAGAATCTCCGTCGAATTTATAAGTTTTTTTACACACGTATGGGTACTCGTAGCACAATTCCGAAGGAGATAAAAGAACAAACCCTTGCTCGCATTAAGAACGATGGTATTTCTGTCGCCAAGGCAGCTGAGGAACATGGGATATCCTCAAAGACCATTTACTACTGGTTACGTAAGGGGTCAGTACAGACAACAAGTATTTTGGAAACGGGACGTCTTCGTAAACAAAACAAAGATTTGCTTGATCTCGTAGGTCAACTTACCTATGAAGTATCAAAATTAAAAAAAAATAAGTCTGGTTTCTAATTCAATAATTATTGGACTTATTTTAATAACTTCAACAATCTGTTGGGCAACCATAAAAATCAATATAAATCATAAGTTGATACCAAAAAAAATAATCAGTAGTCCGTTATGGATAAAGGCTTTTATGACGGGTACCGTTATTGGTTTGATTGTTATTATTAGTAAATTAGCTGGACCAAAATGGGGAGGTATATTTGCTACTTTTCCCGCATTAACTATTTCTACGATACTCATTACCGTTAGATCTGGTGGAGTTGAATTTACTCGTTTGATAGCTAAAAATGTTTTAATAAGCACAACAACGACTATCAGTATTTTTGCAATACTATGTTATTTTCTATATCCAATTGCAGGAGTAATTTTAGGAACAATCCTTTCATATTTTGGACTTTTTGTTATTAGTATTCCTCTTTATTTTCTGATCTTTAACAGAATAAAAGAATAGTCAAATAGAATGTTTTGAGGATCTAAACTAACTAACACCTCTAAGGTGTATTTTTTACTGTTATAACAACCTAAAACATGTATTTTGTAGCATATAATCCGTTGACATTAGTGTGCTTTGTCTCCAAAATTATTCCGTATGCCAGGTCGTCCCCACCCACTGATAACGGGAAATATATACCATATCTATAACAAAACTATTGAAAAAAGAAGAGTATTTATTGAACAATATTGTGATATTTTTATCAAAACAGCTTGCTATTACCGATCTTCTCAATCAATTCTTCGATTTTCAAATTTACGAAAACTCTCCCCAGCGCTTTTAGAACAATACGAGCAAAGAGTATTAGATGAGAGGACTTTTCGAGTAACTATTCTTGCCTACTGTCTAATGCCTACTCACTACCATATACTTATCAGACAAAACAAAATCAAGATAAGGGAATATCATTTTTTGTGTCTCAACTGCAAAATTCATTTACAAGATTCTATAATCTTAAATCTCTGAGAACTGGACCGATTTTCCTTGAAAAATTTAAGTCAAGACCGATTATATCCGAGGAAGTATTGAAGCATGTTTCTCGTTATATTCACCTCAATCCTTACTCCAGTGGTCTTATTCAGAAAACTAACGAAATTGAACGGTATCCATATTCTTCATTTTTTGAATATGCAGAATCAAGAGGAAGATCTTTATGTGACCCAACTATTATACTTTCTCTTTTTGATGGTGATAGGAAAAGATATCATGACTTTGTTTTGGATAACGCCGAGTATCAAAAAACTCTTGAATATTGTAAATACTCAAAT
>Ga0210006_1002907_pt1 | contig 10938 bp, 9 predicted proteins | sample CryGey02umfilter_2_FD_185452 | JGI IMG/M metagenome (GOLD analysis project Ga0210006, IMG submission 185452) | Groundwater microbial communities from aquifer in Utah, USA - Crystal Geyser 4/10/14 0.2 um filter (SPAdes) (version 3) | ecosystem: Environmental > Aquatic > Deep subsurface >... | reverse complement strand
TTGACTTCTGAAGAGATTGTAGGCTTTTGAGTTGAAAAGTCAATACTTTTTCTTTGTTCTTTGCTTTCTTGTTTTGTACTTTGGAAATGATGATATATCGGCTTTTTCTATCAACCGTTACGGACAAGGCTGCTTTTGTACTCCGTGGCCCTTCCATGAGATCTGTTTCAAAATGACCTACCTGTGTTCGATTATTTGCTTTGGTGGGCCTTTTATCTATGGATACCGCGTTTGGTATTCTACTGTGCTGTTTCTCCTTGTGAATTCTTCGTCCTGATTTAACTCTTCGTTTCTTGTGTCGTTGATCTAAAAATCTCCATAGCTTGTATTTCTTACCCTTCCCATGGATATATTGATAAATAGTCTCTGTGCATATTGACAGATGAGGTTTTTCAATCTTTATTCTTCCAGAGATGAGCTATGGACTCCATTCTTCTTTTTTTAACTTCTCCTTTACATACAGATAGGTCTCAGGATTTTTAAGAGGAGCTTTTGTACGTTGTTTTATACCTCGTTTTATGGCATTCTGATGAACTTGTGTTGGAAAGTAGGGCATATCACACCTTGATTTGTTACGAGCAAGTTCCCTTGATATTGTTCCTACATTACGACTTAATATCTTTGCAATATCTTGAAGAGATACTTCTTGTTGTTTTAGGGTATATATCGTTACCCGTTCATCTAATGTGAGGTGCTTATATGTACTTATTTGTGAATTTCTCATTGGCTATTTTACCAACGAGTGTTGCACTTCGTTTTAGAACCTATCGAACCTGGAGTCAGCTTCGAAGTTATCACATTTAGGGATCATCCCGTTTCGGGATGATCCCTTTTTTATAGGTTACTCTGGAGGTCTCGAAAAACGTACGTCTTGCAGGATGTTATTATTTCAAATTTCTTTCTATATGCTATACTAATTTCATATGAAAACTGATCTCAAATCACTTACTAGCCTCATCAGACATGACATCCTCCAAATGACCACAGCCGCAGGTTCAGGCCATCCGACAAGCTCACTTTCTGCAGTTGAGCTCATGACCGCACTCTGGTTTGATGGTCACTACCACTATGATCCGAAGGATCCAAAATATATTTTTAACGATCGTATAATTTTTTCAAAAGGACATGCCGCTCCACTCCTCTATGCTCTATACCATGCAGCCAGATGGCTGGAGTATGACGAACTATTGACGCTGAGAAAATTCACTTCACGTCTCGAAGGTCATCCGACAACCGAGCTTCCGTGGGTCGATGTCGCGACAGGATCTCTCGGACAGGGTCTCTCGGTGGGGATTGGAATGGCGCTGGGGATCAAGCTTCAAATGAAGCGTGCAAAGAGATCCCTCCGCTTCGGTCGGGATGACATGCGCACACCACATGTCTATGTCTTGATGGGAGATTCTGAGTTCTCAGAAGGACAAGTCTATGAAGCACTCCAACTCGCCTCATACTACAAACTGAATAATTTAATTGGAATACTTGATGTAAATAGACTGGGCCAACGTGGTGAAACGATGCTTGGCTGGGATCTCAAAACATATGAAAATCGGATAAAGTCATTTGGATGGAATACAGTCATAATAGAAAATGGCAATGACTTGGAAGAAGTTCAAAAAGCATTTCATTATCTAACTGCTAACCGCTATCTGCTATCCGCTGATACACCGACCATGATTATCGCCAAAACAAAAAAAGGCGCAGGAATAACGTCCGTTGAAAATAAAGACGGCTGGCACGGAAAACCACTCCCAAAAGATATGATGGAGATCGCCATACATGAGTTGGGTGAAATAGATATGCAATTAAGAGGTGAAGTGCAAAAGCCCGAGCAAGTCGAAATCAGGAATCACAAAACAGAAAAAAGTAACGATCTGCCAGCGACGAGCTACCAGCTACCAGCTGATACAATGGCCACCCGCGAAGCATACGGTGCGGCGATTAAATCAATTGCAAACGATCCAAATGTAGTAGTTCTTGACGCCGAAACATCAAACTCAACGTACGCTGAAACCATGAAAGAAGTTGCGCCCGAACGTTTTTTTGAAATGTTTATCGCAGAACAAAATATGGTGTCTGTTGCACTCGGCATGAGTAAAATTGGACTCATTCCCTTTGCTTCAAGTTTTGCGGCATTTCTTACCAGAGCATACGATCAGATTAGAATGGCTGGGCTATCTACTCCGAACGTGAAAATTGTAGGTTCACACGCAGGAGTATCGATCGGAGAAGATGGCGCATCCCAGATGGCACTTGAGGATATTGCTATGATACGCGTACTCATACACAGCGTCGTTCTTTACCCATCTGATCCTGTATCTACCGTCAAGCTCGTACAAGAAATGAGATCGCACACTGGACTCTCTTATCTGCGTCTCACACGGGCAAAATCTGACACTCTGTATCGTACGGACGAGAATTTTCCGATCGGTGGATCGAAAGTATTCACAGCAGAAAATAATGAAACGGCGGTCATCATCGCTGCTGGGATAACCGTCCATGAAGCTCTCAAAGCAAGAAATATATTGGAAAAAAAGGGTACATACGTCGCGATTATTGATGCGTATTCGGTAAAGCCGATTGATTCAAAAACAATACGTTCGTACGCAAAGAAAACTGGGCATGTGATCATCGTCGAAGACCATTCAGCGTTTGGAGGTCTCGGTGACGCAGTACGTGAAGCGCTTGATGGCATACCTGTCACAATACATCATCTTGCAGTCAGGAAAACACCACGTTCAGGCACACCTGACGAGCTTCTCGCATTTGAAAATATTGACGCAGGTGCAATAATAAAAGCTGTCAATGGAGAAAAATTAGTCCCTTAAAATATTATTCTTTGGTAGCAAACGAAATGCTCGTATAAAGAACAATACTGAAGAAGATATGAGCAAATAGAATACAAACTCAAAAGACGAGATGACTTCTACTTTAAAGACTGCTGCTAAAAATGGTATATTCACCAAGAAAAACTGGAAGATTATCGGTAATCCAACTGTTATAAAAAATATTTTAGGAAGCAATTTTTTGAGATGTTTTTCAGTTGTTTTAGAAAACCAAATATCAATGAATATAAAAGCTTGAGTCAAAGCCATCACCGAAAAAGTCACAGTTTGTTTTAGACCTTCCGGAGCAACAAATACATACACCCACATAACAATACCTGTCACCAATGTACCAACTAGAATAATATATTTGTAATCTTTTTTATTCAATAGGGACATCGAAGTATCTGGTTTATTTTTCATCACGTCCGTATTTTTTGGAGAAAAAGCCATTGCCAGTGCCGGAACTCCATCTGAAATTAAATTTATATAAAGCAGCTGGATCGGCAACAAAATCGGCGGAAACCCAAGCAAAAGACCAGTCAACAATGTCATACCTTCAGACAAATTTCCCGTCAGTAAATATTTAATCGAGTTTTTCAATCGTAATGTAATATTTCTCCCCTCCTCAACAGCATTCACAATCGTCACAAAATTATCATCAAGTATCACCATATCGGCAGTTTCCCGTGCCACATCAGTACCAACTTTACCCATGGCAACGCCTACGTCAGCTTGTTTTAGGGCGATGGCGTCATTGACGCCATCGCCAGTCACTGTCACAATTTCTCCAAGTTTTTGATATATTTTGACAATCCGGGCTTTGTGAAATGGCGTCGTCCGAGCAAAAATTCTAGTGCGCGGAAGTATCTCCATCAACTCTTGGTCGCCATAGCCATCTATTTGCTCACCTGTGACAATTGCATCACCTTTCTCAACCAATCCAATACTTGCTCCGATGGATTCTGCAGTTTGCTCGTTATCCCCAGTTATCATCACAACTCTTATTCCAGCATTTTTCGCCCTTTTTAAAGCTTCTTCTACCTCAGGGCGCGGTGGGTCATGAAGGGCGCTCATTCCCAAAAATACTAGGTCTTTGTCGATTTTCTCCTTTTCACTGTAGGCAAAAGCAAGTACTCGAAAGCCATGACGGGCCCATTCTTCAAGTTGTTTATTGATTTCATGTCTCTTTAAATCAGTCAACTCGACAACATGCGCCCCTTGCATAATGTAGGATGAAACGGAAAGAATTGACTCAGGAGCTCCTTTTGAGTACAGATGAGTCTCGCCATTTTTAACAATTACACTCATTCTTTTTGTTACCGAATCAAATGGGATCTCCTCAATCGACCTCCATTGCTGTCTTATTTCACTCTCGTTAATTCCTTGTTTTCTTGCATAAATTAGAAGAGCCCCTTCGGTGGGATCGCCCAAAACCTCAAAAGAATTACCTTGCCCCGCAGATGAATGAGTATCAACCAAAGACGCTGTAGAACAAAGCAATCCATTTTTTATTATGAGTTCATGCGCACGACCTGCCATATCCGCTCCATCGACCCATACGTGTTTGACACTCATCTCGTTCATTGTCAACGTGCCCGTCTTGTCTGTGGCGATAATCGTCGTATTTCCAAGCGATTCAATAGCAGAAAGTCGTCTTACGATAGCATTTTTCTCTGCCATATGCTTGATACCAATTGAAAGTATTACCGTCATTACAGCAGCAAGGCTTTCTGGAACGACCGCAACAGCCAGTGAGATCGCTAATAAAAATGAAGGGAAGTATCCATTCCCATGGAGAACGGAAAGTAAGAAAACAACCAAAGACAGTATTATTCCAATAAGTCCGATGATCTCAGAAATATGAGCAAGTTTTTTTTGGAGAGGAGTTTTTATTATTTCAACAGCTGAAAGTTTTTCTGCGATTTGGCCAAATTTCGTCTTCATTCCAGTCTCAACAACCTTGGCAACTGCCCGTCCGCGAGACACAATCGTTCCCATAAACACCTTTTCTTTCTCATTTTTTAAAACCGGATTTGATTCACCAGTGAGCGATGCTTCATTTACCTCAAGCGCATGAACTTCGAGAATGATCGCATCTGCCGGCAACTTATCACCCTCCTCAATCAAAATAATGTCTCCTGGAACTAGATATGCGCTATTAATCTCTTGCTCTTTTCCCTCACGAATTATTCTAGCCAAGCTCACTGTCATTTTCTTCAGAGCCGCAACTGCTTCTTCGGCTTTTGATTCCTGATAAATTCCAAAGGCTGCATTTAATAAAATTATTAATAATATAAGTCCTCCATCGAGCATGTCTCCGATAAAAAATGAAAGTGCTGTGGCAAAAAAAAGTAATATTATCAGCAAACTTGAAAACTGTTCTAATAATTTTGACTGTAGAGAACGCTTTGACTGAGCAGTAATTATGTTTGGCCCAAAATCTTTCAGTAATGATTTTGCTTCAATTGTACTTAAACCTTTTCTCATGATCCAATCTCCATTTTTAATTTTTTATATGCCATAACCATCGTGTGAAGTATTTTTTCCACCACTCCAATGGCCTCTTGATGAGTTAAACTTTTGATATTGTGAGGATAATAATGAAATACTTCGTTTCTTCCAACTTTCCAAACTGACCAAATTGCATGCGCTAAATCTTCCCCCGCCGCATCTCTAATTTTTGCATAAACCGATTCTTCTCCAAGTCGACGTATCAAATGAGGCGACATTAGTTTGCCAATACGAATGTGGTCAGAGATATAGTCATGATGTGAGATAAACTCAAGATCTAGAAATAACTGCTTAAGAAATCCCTCATAAGCTTTGGCATAAGGAAAAACTAGAAATGAGTAATCTTTAAAATGCTGTTCTTTGACAAAATCAATCAGAAATTTCCCCTCACTCATGAGATCTTGTTGCGTAAGCGAAAGATAAATCCACACTTCTTCTTTTTTTATCATATTCAGCATATATTTATGTTAGCATATTACAACCAACAACTCATTCCAGCGAGTTGTATATCTGCCCGACCTCATACTTTGGCGTTGAAACCATTTCTTCTTGTTTTTAAGCACGCCAGCTTGTTTTGAAAGTCCCTGCGAACCAAATTGAACAGTCTCACTCCCCCATTCGCTATTCAATAAATCAATACTTTTCATTATTTTTTTATGTTTCTCAAGGGTTTGTTTATTATTATTTACATTTTTTGAGAAAAGGCCAAGCTGTATTTTATCGTTTGGTTTCAAATCATAAAGTTGGACGATAGCCTTTTTATACAAATATCCCTTTCTATAAATCTTATCTACAATTTTTAAGGCCTCAGAAATCAAATCAGGAGTAAAATCAGTTGGACCCATTAGCTGAGCTGATGAAGATGGAAAATACTGAGGATCTGAACTTTTATGAATATTCGTCATCAACGAAACTCTGATCTGGCCTGCCACCTCACCTTCTGATCTAAGCTTTTCAGCGGCACGAGTGGTGAAAGTCGAAACCGCTTCTTTAAGCTCAATCAACTCGGATACTGGTTTTCCAAATGATTTTGAGCTGATTATCGATTGTTTAGCAGGTCTAACTTCTTCAAGATCTAAACAAGAGGTGCCGCGAAGTTCTTGAGCTGTTTTTAGACCAATAATTGACATGTTTTTTCTTATCCAAACATCGTCACACTGGCAAAATTGATAAGCAGTTTCCACACCACGCATTTTCAACAACTCAGCATAACGCCTTCCAATTCCCCAGACATCGCCAACTTTGAGGTTAGTTAGATCCTGTCGATACTGAGAAACATTTTTAATGTCAATGTTATAAACACCTTCATATTTATCGTTATTTTTTGCAATCTCATTTGCGGCTTTTGATAAAGTTTTTGTGATGGAAATTCCAATTGAAACCGGAATTCCTACCTCTTTTTTGACCTGCTTGCGAATATCCCGATGTATTGATGATAATTGCTCCAATGTCGCTCCTTCAAAAAAAAGAAATGCTTCGTCAATAGAGTATATTTCCATTCCATCTGCATATCTTGAAATGACACTCATCACCCTTGATGATATATCGCCATACAATGTGAAGTTTGGGGAAAATATTTTCACGTTATGCTGCTTGAAAATACTTTCGTATTTAAATGCTGGCGCGCCCATGGGAATTTGTAAGGCTTTAGCTTCATTTGAACGAGATATTACACAGCCGTCGTTGTTTGATAAAACAACTACTGGACGGTTTTCATACTGAGGTTGGAATAACCTCTCACATGATACATAAAAACTATTACAGTCGATTACAGAAAACATATATAAGTAGTATGATACTTGAATATTTGGTCGGGAATGAAATATAATCAAAAACACCCAAAATTTGTGGATCCACAAATAATATTGTGGTGAGTTTTTTAGTATCCACAATTATCCACAATTCCACCTCAACCCCGTTTTCAGTTGTGGACTCCACAATTTGTGGATAAAAGTGAGAAAAATGACCATCCACAAATATTTCAATTAAATACCCTCTTGCAATTTATACATCAATTTGCAACAATATTTTTATGGCAAAGACGAGAAAAAAAACTCCAAAAAAAAGTGCTGCCGCCAAAACTAAGATCCGTGACCAAGAAGGACATTTCCTATCTGAAGAGGAAGCAATAAAGTATTTACAAGATCAAAAAAATGCCGCTAAAATTCTCAGAGACAATATTCACAAAGCCTCAAATGGTCACGAAGACAGTGATGATGATCTCTTGGATATTCACGTAGGCAATCCACTTGAGAAAATCACCAAACTTCTTGAAGATCTGAAAAAGCAAAAAGCCTTTTCATTCACCCTAAAAGGTTCACTTGGCATAATGGGAGTTTTTCTAACACTTAGTATATTTGGAGTCTTAGGCGGTGGCCAAGTTTTATGTGACAAAGGCACACAGTCACAAATTGGAACAATCAAAACCCTGCAGATTCTTGAAAAAGATTCCAAAGATATCCCATATATTCAAAACCTCATCGATTACTTTCGTCCAAAAGTTGAGAGAAATAGAATTGTCCTTATCAAATCAGATTACTCAGCCGTCACACTTCCCTACTCTCGTTTTGTCGATCTGAAGCAGTATGAAAATGCTGTAGTCATTGCGACAGGTCATCTTGATTCCTGCTCCCAAAAGCTCACCATCAAAGACCCAAAGGCAGTTGAACTGTTTCAATAAAAATGTAAAGAGGGCCGATCCAACTCCAATTGAAAATATATTTCCTAATAATGCTAAGTATATGAAGAAATAGGGATGATCCCGTTTCGGGATGATCCCGTTTCGGGATGATCCCGTTTCGGGATGATCCCTATTTTATTAAGCTTCGTAGAAGTCTGTATGTGAACAAGTTTTGCAGCTGCAAAAACCATGACAAAGCAATTCAACAATTTAGCAATTTAGCTATTAGACAAACATCCCATCTCTATATATAACAACTTCACTCCCGTCAATGAGTGTTGCGGTAACAATTCGATCGGTTGTGGAGATAATATCAGTATGAAGGGCGCTGTCATTGAAGCCCATATCTTCCCACTGCAAATCGGTAATAATTGAAGGATCACCAGTAAAACTATCATGATAGCTTTTTCCAAGGGCAATATGAGTATTCCCAAAAGGCCCACCCATATTTTCATCAAATAATGTTTCTGCCATAAAATGATTAATTTTACTTAAACGTTTATCTGTCAAACTAAATTCTCCTATGCTGTCAGCCCCCGGAACTTCTAACATTTCCTGCAAAAGATCATCATTTTCTCTGGCATATGCTTTGATAACTTTCCCGTCCTTAAAAGTCAATGTAATTCCTTCGATCAAATTCCCATAATGATAAAGTGGTTGATTAAATGTTATTTTACCTGTTGTACCGCGCCAATCAGGTGAAATAAACACCTCAAATGACGGAATGTTTCGGCCACTTCCACCGAGCCATTTCCGGTTTTTATCAATTTTTATTTTTAAGTCAACGTCAGCGCCCTCAATATGAAGCCACTCAACCTCAAGTAAATTTAATTTTTCTTGAGTGCTGGCGATTTCATCAAAAACTTCCCTCCAACGAGCGATAGGATCATCAAAGTCCAAAAAGCACGCAGTAATTATCTCATTCCAGTAATCTTCAAGTGATAATCCAGCCTCAGCAGCCATAGCCTCTGTTCCAAACAAGCCAAGAGTCCAGGTCAATTTTCCTGCATTTTCTTTTATGTCGCGCGCCTTCATCGCAAATTTTGAAGTCGCGCGATCTAACATTATTTTCTTGCTATCAGTACCTTTTAGCTCAAATTTGTCGCTCGTAGAAATAATGTGAACAACGTGATCGATTGTTTCAATGCGCTCAAGTAAGTATTTCTTAGGCTTCCAGGCAATTTGACCAGCTGTTGCGACTTCATAAAAAGCTCGCTTTATCCCCTCTGGAATATAGTGAATTATCGGTTGTCCCTGAGCCTCAAGTACCGCAGTTTGTAATGGGATCAACATCGGCTTTGCACTTTCTGGAACTTCAAGAGAAACTACATCACCCTTCCTGATTCCCTTGCCATCCCAAAGGGCAAATTTAATGAGAACATCAGCATATTTTTTTAGTATTGAATCTGGTGGGATGTACATGTGTTTTAAGATTAATTTCTAATCGACCTAAGTACTCTAATTATTAAATTATTGAATTACTTTATAACATTTTATGAATAACCGCCGTAACTACTCCCCAAACTGAAAAATCCATATCTTCAGTGACCTCAACGGACTTGTACTCTGGATTTTCAGGAGCTAAAATGACTGATTTTCCTCGAAAAATAATCCTCTTGACCATCATTTCTCCGTTTAAAACAGCGATAATGACAGCTTTGTTGAATTTTTCAATGCTTCGATCGACGATTAATAAGTCTCCGTCAAAAATTCCAGCTCCAATCATCGAGTCTCCCCCAACTCGAAGGAAGAATGTTGCCGCAGGATGATGGACTAGATGATCATTCAAATCAAGCTTCGTATCAACAAAGTCATCTGCAGGCGACGGAAAACCAGCTGAAATTTTAGTCTCAAATAAAGGAATATTTACAACTTTCATGAACTGTAAGAATATCAGAAAATCCTATTGTATAATATAGATTATGACCAATCGTATTGTCAGATCAAAGCAATTTCGTCGTTTTGGCGAAATTCTTATTCCTTTTTTTACTTGGGCCATTATATTGATGCCGCTTTGGCTTTCGCCTTTTCACCCGGCCGTAGTCGCTTATTTCATCATTGCTTTTGATCTATATTTTTTGGTCAAATCGCTTACAACAGCTTATTACGCAACACTTTCTTACTCACTTATTAGATTTTTTCAAAATATGCCGTTTGAAAAATATATCACAAAACAATCAGGAGCTTCAAAACTCCAACAATTTATTATCATTCCAAATTACAAAGAACCCATCTATAAAATCGATGAAACAATTGCCGCAATAGTAGGCCAAGATTATCCATATAAAAATGTCCATCTTGTTCTAGCTTTCGAAAAACGTGAAATAGACTCAATAGAAAAGGCTCACAAACTTGAAACAAAATGGGCAAAATCGTTTACCGACATAATTAGTGTATTCCACGTTCTAGTCCCAGGGGAGGTTCCTGGCAAAGCAAGCAATCAGACATGTGCTGCGCGCGAGATCGAAAAATACTGCCTCGCGCGCAACTTTGAATTCAAAAAAACTTTGATCACGATCTGTGACGCAGATAGCATCTTGCCGAAAAACTTCCTTTCTTATATGACGTTTGAGTTTTTGCAAGATTCCGACCGAGACTTTCATTTTTACTGGGCGCCGGTCCTGCTTTACAATAATTTTTGGCAACTGCCATTTATAGTTCGGATGCAGGCGACCTTGTCATCGATTCTTCGTTTGGCGTTTCTTTCTCAAAAAAATCAACTCATTCACATCTCGACTTACTCGACAAACCTCTGGCTCTTGAAACAGGTAGATTACTGGGATGTTGACATCATTCCTGAAGATTGGCATATATATTATCAGGCATTTTTCAAATTGGGAGAGAAAGTAAGGACCCTTCCGCTATACACAATAGTAAATGGTGATGCGATCTACTCGGGCAGCACTATGAAAACTCTTGCTG
>Ga0210006_1002900_pt1 | contig 10973 bp, 9 predicted proteins | sample CryGey02umfilter_2_FD_185452 | JGI IMG/M metagenome (GOLD analysis project Ga0210006, IMG submission 185452) | Groundwater microbial communities from aquifer in Utah, USA - Crystal Geyser 4/10/14 0.2 um filter (SPAdes) (version 3) | ecosystem: Environmental > Aquatic > Deep subsurface >... | reverse complement strand
AAAAAGCCAGAATATGCTCATCTAATAAACACAGTTGAAGGATTGTCTATTGCTGCAGGTTTAGCAAAACCACCAAAAGTTTATGTTATTGAAGATGATGCCTTAAACGCTTTTGCTACTGGTAGAGATCCAGAACATTCTGCGATTACAGTTACAACAGGATTATTAAAGAAATTGAATAGGTTGGAATTGGAAGGCGTTATTGCCCATGAAATGTCTCATATCAAAAATTTTGATATCAGAGTGATGATGTTGGCAGCAGTGATGGTAGGAATGACAGTATTACTTTCTGATTTTCTTCTTCGCAGTTTTTTATGGGGCCGAGGAGGAAGTAGAGATAAAGACAGCAACCAATTGACAATTGTGTTCATATTAGTAGGTTTAGCTTTGGCAATTTTATCCCCCTTTATTGGAGAAGCTATCAAATTAGCCATCTCTAGAAAAAGGGAATATCTAGCTGATGCTTCTGGTGCAATCTTAACCCGGTATCCAAAAGGTTTGGCTGATGCATTAAAGAAGATAAAGGAGGATCCAGATCCGTTAGTTGATCACGCTAACAAAGCCACGGCACACCTTTTCATTTCTACGCCTTTTCGTAAAAGTAAAGGTTCTTTCATGCAAAAGATCTTTAGCACCCATCCTCCAATTGATGAAAGAATTGCTCGCTTGGAAAAGATGTAAATGTTTTTAAATGAGTTCTCCTTTTCATCAATTACCCAACGTTGCAAGACCCTTGGGATGATCATGACCTTGGGAGTTAAACGTTGGGCTCATTTTGTAACTTTAAGATGATTTTAAAAAAAATCCTTTGCGTTGTTAAAAAAACTGAACTGGAAAGATATAAAGTTTATTCTAAGAAAAGCTTACCCCCCAGCATTAAAAAGTGGTTAAATTTGGGACATAAAAATCATTTAACTTTTCTGACAAAATTCAAAGCAATAGCATCAAAATATGGGCTTCCCATTACTTATGTTACAACAAACCAAGTTAAAGATATACATTCAAAGTACGACATGATTATCACTCTTGGTGGGGATGGCGCTTTTATTTTGGCCACAAAATATTTTAGAAAGACCCCATTGTTGGGCTTCAATTCTAATTCTCACAAACATCCAAAACAAGGGAGTATTGGAGCATTGACCTCCGGCAACATTTCAAACTTAGAAAAAAGACTAAAACAACTGAAAGAAGGAAAATTCAAGATAGTACCCTTATCCTCATTATCAATTAAAATAAATAGCAAACTAATAAATATTCCCGTTGTTAATGAGATATACTTAGGAAATAAAAACCCTTACCGTTCTAGTGATTTAACAATAATCCATGATAAAAAGGAAGAACGATTTAATTGTTCAGGTATAATTGTTTCTACATTTACTGGTTCAACAGCCTGGTATAAAAATGGAGGAGGTAAACCATTTAAAGAAGATGAATTCGCATTATTAATTAGAGAACCAAATAAAGATCGAAAACCAACCTTAACTCAAATGATTTTGAAAGAAAAAGAAAAATTAACGATTTATCCCAACTCTCCAGATCACATCATTTCAGTTGATTCTAGAGAAGAAATAGTTCCATTAAAAACATTTGATAAAATTGAAATTAACTATTCTACATGTAATTTAATTGAAGTTGTTAAATTTTAATAGAACTCTACGACTTCATCAAAACTCAAACGCATTTTTTTTGGCGCATCCTTAGCTCGATGACCAAAAGAAATAATCAAGGCCACTTCTTGATATTTTAATTTTAATTTTAATAATCTCTTGACTTTATCAGAATCAAAACCACCAATTGGGCAAGAATCTATTCCTATAAAAGCTGCCCCCGTCATCATATTAGCTGCAGCGATGTGGCATTGAGCAACACCCCAACTTTTGATATCTTTAATTTGGTGATAAAATTGTTCGTAACGATTCCTTCTTTTCTCTTTATTTATACCGTAACGCTGTAAAATATTTTCCAAATACTTACTTCCTGGTTTTAACTCTTCAACTTTAGCTAAGATAATAACATTGAAACTAGCAGTTCCAACTTGAGGTTGGTTATAACACGCTTCTTGCAAGAGCTGGTTTGTATCTTTATCTTCTATAACTACAAATTTCCATTGTTCTAAACCCATTGAAGAAGGAGATAATCTTCCCAACTCCAGAATATAATTTTGATTTGCTTTACTTATTTTCTTTGTTTTGTCAAATAACTTGCAAGCGTGACGAAATTTCATTGCATCCAAAAAATTTTTTTTTGCGGTCATTTTTATATTTTCATTGTTTAAATATCCTTGAGGTAAATATCTTAATCTAAATCTTTTAGTTCCTTAAGGCCCTTACTTAAATAGTCTTTCCGTTCGTGCAAGGCAGAAGGACTACCTCCGCCATGCCAAGTAAATCTTGGACGCATTTGTACTGGAAAGATTCTTTCATTAGCATCATCGAATATTACGGCAGATCCTTTTACTCTAGGTAAGTCATCGATTTCTCTTTCTAAACCCTGGCGCATATAACTTTGTGTTAATAATCCCAAAGCATCAACATCCATCCTAGCAGTAAGACGATGGGCAATAACTGTGTCTGATTGAGTCATCACATCTGTATGGATCTTAGCTGGTTGTTGAGTAGCTAGAATTAAAGAAATTCCTGGTTGACGTCCTTCTCTCAAGATGGTGATTAAAGCATCGCTGGCAGCAGTCTTACCATCATGTGGCAAAAGTTCGTGGGCTTCATCAACAGCAATCCAAACTAAAGGTTCTTCCATCTTTTCCTCGACTTGTTTAGAAAAGTAATGCATAGCTGCATCAACCGACTTAAACTCTTCAGTTTTTCTTGCTAACATACGTTGATTAAATAATGTCCGACAGATTAAACCAACAACTAAAGCCTTGATCTCCCAGCCAGATGCCATAGTAGCGTATGGACTTACGTCCAAAACTGTAACTTGTCCACCGGCAATAATGTCTTTTAAAGGAGTTCCTTCTTGTGAAAAGATGTTCCAACTTTGTGCTTTTTTAAATTCATTAACGATAACGTTTCTAACAACCTTCTCACTTTCAGTATCGTTCCTAACTGCTTCAATGAGTTCTTCAATAGAAAAACTTTTTCCATCCTTACTTAAATTCTGAACCACTTCAGTCAACAAAACTCCTTCAGCAGAATTGGGGTTGAGATTAAAAGCAGTACACCAATCGTTAGGCCCAACATCTATAGGGCGGATAGAAAAAGGAAAATCGGTAGGGATTCCTTCTTCTTGATATTTATAATAAAATCCGGAAGGAGTATAAATCTTAACATCTAAACCACGAGAAACAAATCCCCATTGTTTTACTAAATCGGCATCTTGAAAATTAGGATATTTCATAGTCCAATAAATACCCATCGTATCTATTAAGACAATAGATAAGTTCTGTTTAATTTCAGTTGGAAGATCTGCTAACCCTTCAGCTATTGCACCCATAGTATAACTCTTACCACTGCCCCTTTTTCCAACAATGAAGACAACGTGAGCACCAGCAACATCGAGATAAACTGGATTAGATAAAGAAGTGGTTTGGCCCATCTTAACGTATTGTTTACCAACAAGAACCGTACCTTTTTTACCAAACTTAGCCACATCTTTTTTAGAGCGACCAATAATAACATCAAACACCATAAAACAAAATTAAACTAACTGAGAATAAAAAGGTTATGGTTAAAAGATCAAATTGATTTCATCAAGAAGAATAAAAAGAAGAAAAAATAAATTTAAAAAAAAAATTATTTACAACTGTTCATCTGTAAGGATGTTGATTTTATTTGCTTCCTTAACCTTAGAATTAGTTCCAACCAAGTAAACAATACCAATTCTTTCAGCTAACTTCACCAAATCAATGTCAATAGTTCCATCCAGCACTAAAGCATGAATTCCACCATTCAAACTTTTAATAGTTGTTTCTAACTCGCTTAAAGGTACCTTGCCTAAGATGTTTAAGTTACTGTCAAAGATACAAGCGCCTCTTGTCCCAAAAAGGTCTTCCAAAGTCTGCTTGAACTTTTTCTTTTCGTCAGCAGATAATCTCGTCTCTCTTGGAGCTTGACGAGGATTGTTTTGAGGCCTATTTCCATATCGGTCATTACTGCGATTGTCATTACGATGATCAGGACGGTTTTCTGACCTATTCTCTGTTCTTTCTGGCCTATCTCCACGATCAGATCTATCGTTCTTGATGTTAGAAGTAGAAGGACCATTGTTTCTTCTTGGTGATTGAAACTGTCCCTTAGACATTGCAGAAGGTCCGATTTTATTAATTTCTTCTTTCAATGAACCATTACTATCAACACCTAGGTCTAACTTAGCTTGTTCCGCAGTGATTCTGCCACGTAAAGCTTTGTGAATTTCCTTTTTAGTGATTTCTTCAACTTCTTTTCCATCGGGTGCTTTACAGACAAAATCAATATCAGTAACGCTCAATAGTTCTCTGATAATTAGGTCGCCACCACGATCACCATCTACAAAAACAGTAGCAGTTTTCTTTTGCGCTAGCTCCTTAATTGTATCGGGGCAAGAAGTCCCGTTCATAGCGATGGCATTCTTAAACCCGTGCTTCAACAAATTAAGAACATCTGCTCTTCCTTCTACGATGATGATCTCATCACTTTCATCAATAGCAGGACCGCAAGACAACTTTTCTTTACCATAATCGACAACTTCCATCATCCTTACGGATTGAGAAACTTCATCAGCTAATTCTTGTGAATCTGGTAAGGTCTTATCAGTTAGCTCTCTTAATAGTTCTTTTGCTCTATCAATAACAAACTGTCTTTTGCTAACTCTTACGTCCTCGATGGTATGAACTTGTACTTTAGCATTACAAGGACCAATTCTTTGGATAATTTCTAAAGCAGCTCCAACAATAGCAGTTTCGGTTTTATCTAAACTACTGGGGATAATAATCTCTCCTTTAGTCTTTCCAGAACTAGTATTAACATTAACTTCAATTCTTCCAATTCTTCCGCTACGTTGCAATTCCCTTAACTCAAGATCACTACCTAAAAGACCTTCAGTTTGACCAAAGATTGCACCAATAACGTCAGGACGATCAACAACCCCTTCAATTATAATGGTTGCATGTACAATGTATTTTGCCGCAACAGGGCTAATTTTTGCCATATTTCTTTCCTCCAGTTACTTTAGAAAAAGCTACCTAAATGAATCTGTTCTCTTAATTAAATCTGTTGTTTAAATGTCAGATTTGTGTGAATTAAGTATGAATTGACGATCATTATGCAATACCTGCGACGTTAGGTAAACTTTCATTCTAAAGTTTTATTTTTGCAGAAAAATAGAATCTAAGTTATACGTCAACAAAGTGATCAGCTTCAAAGGAAGCAAAGTGATAGTGATGAGGTAAGGTGATTCTACTCTTCCGAGTTTTTTTTTATTGATTGTAAATGGAGCCCGTTACACTAACTCCTGAGTTCATGGCTTGGTTTGCAAACCGAAGTTTGAGCCTCAAAAAAGTAGCGAATTTTTTTGAGATTACCGTAAACTCCCACAGGTACTCTCTGTGTCGGGCTTTAGTTTAAAATCTAAGAACATATATATAAATGCTTCGGTAAAAAAAAAGAATTAGAGAAATAAGAGACATAATTTTGGTTAAAATTGAAAATAAAGCCAAATATTTGCGTTTTTGTATTGTAATTCAAAAGATTATAAAGAACCCTAGCGAACTAGTAAGGCCCCAAGACGAGCAAGGAAACAAACAAGTTCACCAGGGAAAAGAGGTGGTTTTGATGTGTTTACTACTCTTAAAGGACAACTAGTATATAAACTTTTTGGAAATATTGTCACTTAAAAGTAATTAAGAACAAAGAATTTATAAAAAAACTTGCTAACAAGTATTTATGAGACTAGAACATTATGGGAAAATTATTCTTCTTAATGGAACCTCTAGTTCAGGGAAAACTTCTATTGCCAAAGAATTAGAAAGAATATTAGATGGTTATTCTTACGTATCTATAGATTACTTTGGAAGGGAATTTAAGAGACTACATCAGGCAGAATTGGTAAAAAAAAGACCACAGGGGGCATTAGATTATGTGGTTTCAAAGTTCCACGATGATATTGCAAGAAGAGCCCTGGCAAGAGAAAATATTGTGGTAGACCACGTTCTTCAAGAACAAGTATGGGTAGATGATTGTGCAAGAAAGTTAGCAGATTATGAGGTGATATTAGTAGGTATAAAGTGTCCAATAGATGTTCTTGAACAAAGGGAAATAGCAAGGGGCGATAGAATAATTGGCATAGCCAAATACCAGTTTGGTCGTGTTCATAACAATAAATTGTATGATTTGGAAATAAATACCGCAGAAGCGTCTCCAACACACTGTGCTGAAGTTATCCGTTTATACTTACAGCAAGAAAGTCCAAGCAGCAATTTAACTACATCTCAAAAAATGCTAGGTCAAAAAGATTAAAGAAAGCTTAATATAACAAAAAGTAAATCTTCTAACAATGGTTACAAGAACATCTCAAGAACGGTTTAGAACAGATCGAGGTGTATTTGATGCCTTTACTGATAGAAATTTGTTTGAGTTACAAAGCCATGGGGTTTACGACGAAGTAATTAGCCCGCTTTTTGTTGGTAAAGAAAGTAATGTGTTTATAGCTAAAAAAGGCAAAACCAAACTGATTCTGAAAATATATCGCATTCAAAACTGTGATTTTAAAAGAATGTTCAATTATATCAAACAGGATCCTCGTTATGATTTTCTGAAGAATAAGCGAAGAGAAATCATATTTTCTTGGACTCAAAGAGAATACAAAAATCTACTTAGAGCACAGAAAGGAAATGTTAGAGTTCCAAAGGTTTTGTCATGGAAATTTAACATCATTGTAGAAGAGTTTATTGGAGATAAAGAACCAGCTCCAAGATTAAAGGATTCAATACCTAAAGAACCACAACAATTTTTTGATGAAATCATTAAACAAATCATCTTGTTATACAAAAGTGGGTTAATCCATGGAGATTTATCTGCGTTTAATATCCTTAATCACCACGACAAACCAGTATTAATCGATTTTTCACAATCAACTTTAACAAAAACACCTAATGCCGAAGAGTTGTTAAAACGTGATTTACAAAACGTTATTTCTTTCTTTGCAAAATTACGAGTGATGGCAGATTTAGAAGAAACTTTGCAAAAGATTAAAAAAGAAGCAACTAAAAAGTAAGTTAATGGAAGAAAATACTGACGAGTTTGCTTACGACATTAAGATACCTGAGGAAAGAGTTGCTGTTTTAGTAGGTACGGATGGAGAAACAAAAAAGCTGATTGAAGAGCAAAGTGGGTGTAAGTTAGATATTTCTAGAGAAGGAGACGTGCATATTTCAGGAGATGATGGGTTAAAGTTGTTTACCACACGAGAAATTGTTAGAGCGATCGCTCGTGGTTTTAATCCAAAGATAGCTTTGCTTTTACTTAAAGGAGATTATGCGTTTGAGTTGGTTGAGTTAAAAGATGTTTTTGGTAAGAACAAGAATGATATGTTAAGAGTAAAAGGAAGAATTATAGGCAAAGGTGGAAAATCTAGAGAAGAAATTGAAAGACTCACTGAAACGTACCTATCTGTATATGGAAAAACCGTGGGCATCATCGGAGAAGTTGATCATGCCGCTTTAGCCCGACAGGCAGTAGCAATGTTGATTGATGGAGCTATGCATAAAACCGTTTATCAGTTTTTAGAAAAGAAAAAGAAAGAAATGATGTTTATCAGATAATATCAGATAATTAAAATGATTAAAGCTGTTATTTTTGACCTTAATGGCGTTTTCTTGCAGAGTGAAAAGTTAAGTGATAGAATTGAAAGAGATTATGGAGTTAAGTCCGCAGAATTTATTGAGGCTTTAATAGAGATTATGAACAAAGTTATGGTCCCTAATGCCCCCCATAGTTATCAGTTTTGGCAACCTTATCTACAAAAATGGAATTTGAACTTAAGTGAGGAAGATTTTTTAGAGTATTGGTTTTCTGGAGAAAAATTAGTTCCGGAGTTATTGGATTATGCAAAAGAGTTAAGAAAACAAGAAATTATGGTATTTTTACTTTCTAACAATTTTAAAGAAAGGACTGAATATTACAGAAAGCACTTTCCACAAATCTTTTCTAATGTAACTTATGCTTATTTCTCCTGGGAAACTGGTTTTGTAAAACCAGATCAAAAAGCATATCAAAAAGTGTTGCAAGACAATGATTTGTCTGCAGAAGATTGCGTTTATTTTGATGATTCAGAAAAAAATGTTAATATTGCAAGGGCGTTAGGGATTCATGCATTTCAATATAAGGGATTGTCTGAAATGAAAGAAACGGTTGACAAATTAATTTACCGATATTAATTGGGTTAGAAAAATTAAAGTTCAAACTTTTACTTGATTAAATAATTGAACTTGGCCCACCACAATGCTTATAAAACCTTACTTTTTATCTAAAAATCATGACCCAGCAGAAAACGGCAGAAGAATTAGCTAAGAAACAAAGAGAAATTTCTATTGCTGAATTCTTTGAAAAGAACAGACATCTACTTGGTTTTGATAATCCTAGAAGGTCATTATTAACTACAATAAAAGAAGGAGTAGACAATGCTTTAGACGCTTGTGAAGAAGCTAGAATACTTCCAGAAATTAATGTAGAGATCATCCAACTTTCTGAAACAAGATACAGGGTTGTAATGGAAGATAATGGTCCTGGAATCATTAAAGAACAATTACCAAAGATTTTTGCTAAACTTCTTTATGGTTCAAAATTTCATAAATTATCACAAACTAGAGGACAACAGGGGATTGGTATTTCTGCAGCGGTGTTATATGGACAACTTACTACAGGTAAGCCAGCAACAATCACTTCAAAAACAGCTAAAGATAAACCCGCTAATATCATCAAATTAAAGATTGATACAAAAACAAATAAGCCAGATGTAACAGATGAAAGTCAAACAGCTTGGGAACATAAAGATCACGGAACTAGAATTGAAATTGATTTAGAAGGAAGTTATCTTAAAGGTAGACAATCAGTTGATGAATATATTAAAGAAACTGCTATCGTTAATCCTCATGCAACGTTTATTTACACCAATCCAGAAGCGCAACAAATTATTTTTCCTCGGGCTACCGATAATTTGCCACCAGAACCGAAAGAAATTAAACCCCATCCATATGGAGTAGAATTAGGAATTTTAATTAAGATGTTGCAAAACACAGAAGCAAAGACCTTACAACAATTTCTAACTTCTGAGTTTGTAAGGGTGGGAGCTGGAACTGCAAAAGAAATTTGTCAAAACTCTGCTCTTCTACCAACTACAAAAACAAAATCCATTAGTAGAGAGATGGCTGAGAATTTACTTAATGGAATTCAAAAAACGAAGATTATTGCTCCACCTACCGATTGTATTTCTCCGATTACAGATGAATTGTTAGAACGAGGATTAAGAAAAGAAATTAATGCTGAATTTTATTGTTCAACAACAAGACCCCCAGCTGTTTATCGAGGTAACCCATTTATCATTGAAGCAGCTTTAGCTTATGGTGGTGATCAAGAAGGAGATAAAGCAGTCAGGATAATGCGTTTTGCTAACAGAGTGCCTTTACTTTATCAACAAGGAGCCTGTGCGATTACTAACTCCATTCAAGGGACTGCCTGGAGATCTTATGGATTGAATCAAAGTAGAAATTCCTTGCCAGTAGGACCTTGCACAATAGTAGTGCATATGTCTTCCGTTTGGGTTCCCTTTACTTCAGAATCTAAAGAAGCATTAGCTCATTATCCAGAAATTATTAAAGAAATTAAATTGGCTTTACAAGAATGTGGAAGAAAATTGTCTATGTTTGTTAAAAAGAAAAAACGTATTAAAGACGAATCAAAGAAAAGAAGTTACATTGAAAAATATATCCCTCATGTTGCAGAAGCATTACAAGAACTATTGGCATTTGACGAAATAAAGAAAAAAGAAGTAGAAGATAATCTTTATGAAGTTCTTGAACAAACTAGGGGGGAATTAGAAGAAGTAGGCGTTGATAATCCTGATTATGATCCAGAATTGGCGATGATCGGCCAAGAAGACGATGATGAAGAAGATGGTGAAATGAAAAGAAAAAAGCATTCTGATGATGAAAATGACGAAGATGATGATGGTAATGATAATAGTAATACTGACGATGAATATGCTAATGAAAGCTATGGTCAAGAGTATAACGATGATGTAAAAGATAAGAATAATAAGAAAGAAAAACAAAAAAAATTAATTGGTTAATCAAAATAACAAAAATGGCTAAAAAAGAAAATTCCGTTTCAGAGAAAATCAAAGAAGTTGCTAAAGATGTTTATGATAAAATTAGATTAATCAAACAACCACAATTAGAAATGCCAATCAGAGCTTTAAGCAATGTTGAATATGATGATGATGAGGGATATTTTAAATTATTAAGAAAAGTTAAAGCCAGAACTCTTACTGCTTCAACAATTAAAACATTTGCTCAGACATTAAGAATGATGAGCCTTTCCAAGAACTTAATTGAAACAAGTGACATTGCTACGAAAAGGGAAGCCTATTATGTTAGTAAAAACTGGGGGGATGCTCGGTTTAAAGAACAAGTCGAATCCGACACAGTTATGGATGACGTAGAAGCAATGATGCAAGTTAACAGAGAACAGATTGGTTTTATTCCTGAAGAGAAAGGTGGCGATGTTGCAGGAGAGTTAGTGGTTTTAGATAAGGATGCTGATACAGGAAAAGAAATTAGAATTGATTGTACGAAGTTTGGGTCAGGAGCCTATTCAGTACCAAGTTCTGTTGAAGAATTAAAATTTGAGACAAAGGCTAAATTTGTTTTAGCAATAGAAACAGCAGGTATGTTTCAACGTTTAGTTAAACATAATTATTGGAAAAAAGCTAATTGCATTTTAATTTCTATGGGGGGAGTTCCAACCAGATCGTGTAGAAGATTT
>Ga0210006_1002899_pt1 | contig 10974 bp, 9 predicted proteins | sample CryGey02umfilter_2_FD_185452 | JGI IMG/M metagenome (GOLD analysis project Ga0210006, IMG submission 185452) | Groundwater microbial communities from aquifer in Utah, USA - Crystal Geyser 4/10/14 0.2 um filter (SPAdes) (version 3) | ecosystem: Environmental > Aquatic > Deep subsurface >... | reverse complement strand
CTCCTTGAGTGTTTCGCCTGATTGTTTTTCTCATATAGTTGGTGGAAGTTATTAATTAAATAATCTTCCCACCATACCACATGAGAGCGAAACCCCAAAGGTAACCCTAATTGCTGCAATTGTAACATTTTTTTGTCAAATATTCCTAATAGTTAGGACAAAGGGGTGTGCGACAGGTTATAAACCCATATCATCCCTTTTGTCCCAACTTAGAAAATAAAAAAGCTATTTTTTAATAGCATTATTACTTTATCTTATGCGAATCAACGGCGTCAAGTTTACAACTGGTTGATAAATTGGGGGCAAGTTAATATATTAATATAATAAATTATGCATAACTATCAAGCTAATAATCAAACAATATCTTTATAATGCTTGATATTAGCTATTTTTTTAGATTTATTAATATCCACAGAAATTAAGTCTATCCTAATATCTGAATAATTTATATTATTATATTGTAAATATAGCTCCGTAGCCCTTCTTATATTATTGATTTTTCTAGCCGTAGCCGCCTCATCCGCTTCTCCGTATATTAATGATGTTCTGGTTTTAACTTCCACAAAAACTAAATCTTTTTTATCCATCGCGATGATGTCAATTTCCTTATGGCCGGTATTTTTATTTTTGGCAATTATCCTATATCCCTTTCTTAATAAATAGCGTTTAGCCAATTCTTCGCCAAATTGCCCGATCTTTTGATTATAATTCATAAAACAAAAAGGGGCGCTAACACCCCTTATTAAAAAATAACGAGGACTATCGCTTATTTTAAGGTATATATTTATTATATTCTTTTTCCTTAACCAGCTGCTCTCTTAATTTTGGTATTTCTTTTAATTTTTTTATAATAAACACCAGCCATATTATCATTTCTATCCCCCAAACCAAAAACCAAAAACGGGCGGAAAAAAATGAAATTCTTTCGTGATTAAAAAATAATAAAATTAAGCTGATAATTGCATTAGCCAAGCAAAAGGCGTTTAAATTTTTCCAAAAACGGCTATATAAATTTTTTTTATTCCTTTTATTTATTATTAAAACTAATAAATAAGCAATAAATATTAATATAACAAAAACGATTAAAGTATTTTTATAGATTGGCAATAAAGAAACCGGCCGCAAATTAAACCAAAATTTTAATGATAATAAATTGCTCATATTTTTTATGGTACACCCCGTAGAAAAATTTTTCTATGGAGTAAATTATAATTTTATAAAAACAAAACCATAATGATATTGGCCGGAAAAAAATTCTTCCTCCATTCTTAAGCCAATTTTTTTGGCGCCGATTAATAATGAATCCATGTTTACTCTTTCTTCTGTCGGCGGGCCGAAAGGGGAAGATGCTTTTTTCCACTCCACCACCACCAAACGGCCGTCCTTTTTTAACATCCTAACCGCTTCTCTGATAATTTCCGCTCTTTTGTGCGACTGGTAAAGAGTATTTATTAAAAAAGCAACGTCTAGGCTGCCTGATTCTATTTTGGTAGCGCCAAAAATTTCTAAATTAGTCCAGACTGTTTCAATATTTCTTAAATTATCATTTTTAGCCATCCGCCTGACATTGTCTAAAGCTGTTTTCAAAATATCAACCGCGTATACTTTACCGCCGCTGCCTACCAGTTTTGCTATTGGAAAAATAAAATGGCCGGTAGTGCCGCACCCCAGGTCAGCCACCCGTTCTTTGCTTCCCACTTGCCCTTTGGCTAAAATTAAATTTGTATCAAGCAGGGTATTGCTTCCTATTTTATTCATAATGTTATAAATTAATCTTAAATCTTCTAAATATATTATAATTGATTTTTCTTGTTTTAACAAGAAAAAAATTACTCTATTTATTAATAACCATTTTAACCGGCCTAAAACTTTTTCTATGGATCGGGCAAGGGCCGTATTTTTTTAAATTTTGCAAATGCCAGGCCGTACCATAGCCCTTATGCTTATCAAATCCATAATTAGGATAAATAATATGCATTTCTCGCATTATCTTGTCCCGGACTACTTTGGCGATGATAGAAGCGGCGGCAATGGAAAAAACCAAGCTATCCCCGCTAATAATCGCTTTTTGCTTTAAGCTGATATTGGGTATTAACAAACCGCCGTCAACCATTAAATAATCCGGCTTCTTTTTTAGCGCGCCCACGGCTTTTTTCATAGCTAAAAAACTGGCTTGCAAAATATTTATTCTATCTATGGTTTTGTGGTCGCAAACGCCTATCCCGACCTCATCAAATTCTTCCCTGATAATCTTATCCAATTCTTCCCTTTTGGCAACTGATAATTTTTTTGAATCATTAATCTGCTCTAATTTTTTATTATTAAATTTAGTTTCCCGGGAAAAAGCCACGCAAGCGGCCACCACCGGTCCGGCTAAAGGGCCCCGGCCGACTTCGTCAATCGCGCCGATAATATTAAACCCCTCGTTAAAAATTTTTTTTTCTTCTTCCCTATTCATTTCTATATTTTAAATTTTAAAACGTCTTTAATAATATTAGGACTTACGCATTTGCCTCCCCTTTTGCCGCTACCTTTCCTTTCGTCATTGCGAGAAATCCCGCTGCTCGCGAGCGGCGGGACGACGAAGCAATCTCGGTGAGCCGAAGAAACGCGATGCCTTTTAAACGTTTTTATAGAAATCAAAATAATCAATTCTCTCCGAGATTGCTTCGCTCCGCCTCCGCCAGCCCGCTTCGCCATAGCGTTAGCGAGGCGAGCTGGTGGAGGCGGAGCTCGCAATGACAGGGAGAAAAATAGCAAATGCGTAATTCCTAATATATTTATATATTATCACTTTGCTGAATTTAATTAAAGTTTTAATTATTTATCAATTTATGGTATAATATATAAAAAATAAATCACTGATAAATGGTAGATGTTTATAATCTGTGGACTAAAAAATTATTTTTTATCTTTTTTAAATATTTATATCAATGGATATCCAAAATAAAAACTCCAATAATTTTTTAATAGCAGTTTTAATTATTATTCTGGCGCTTATTTTAATCTTTGTTTATCTTATTTGGTCGGAAATAAATAATAAAAATATAGGAAAAAATAAAATCCAAAATTTTAAAGACCAAACAAACCATTCGCAGACAATAAAAGAATATAAACCGGGTGATAAAATAATTACCGATGAAAATGCGTATATTAATTCTATAAAAATTAATAAAGATTCATCCTTTGAAGAAGTGGATGAAAATACAAACAGAGTAATAAATAATCAAGATGAATTTACACAATCTATTACTATTCCTAGTCCAAATATAACTACTGATAATAAAAAAATCAATATTCAAAACAACGATTCCCAAAATGCAGAAAAGGTAATAAAGGATGAAGATATTTTTTTAGAATCAATTACTGTAAAATAAAATCTAATTATTTTTATATAAAAATATGCTTAAAAAAATCATTAATTCTTTCATTAAAATTTTTTCAATTACAATTTTGTCTTTATTAATCGGCTTTTCTTTACAAATAGCTTTAGCCGCTTGGCAAGAGCCGACAGCCGCTCCGCCTGGAAATAATATAGCCAAACCGGTTAATATCGGCCCTGATTTTCAGTTTAAAGACGGCGGACTGCTTGTTAATAATACAGGGCTTACCACTGTCGGTTTTATTGTGGCTGCGGGTTCGGTCGGCATTTCCACCACCACTCCGGCCAGTGGTTTAAATTTGGCCGTTGACGGTAATGTCGGCGCGATTAAATACTGCGACCAATACGGAAATAATTGCTATACTACTGTTGAATTATATAGTTCCGGCAGCACTTTATGGAAATCAGACGACGGCGGGATTAATATCTATAAAACTAACATAAACGGCAATGTCGGCATCGGCACGACCAGTCCCATGGCTAAATTAACAGTGGCTAATGGATCAGTATTGTTTGACGGCGCTAGCGGCGCAACGCCGACTTCCGGTCCCGGCACTCGCCTGATGTGGATTCCGGCCAGAGCCGCTTTCCGTGCCGGGTCAGTTTCTAGTAATGAATGGGATGATGCTAATATTGGCTATGGTTCCGCCGCTTTCGGCGAAGACAATAATGTCTACGGCGATGGCTCCGCCGCTTTTGGTGGACACAATAATGTCGATGGCAATTTTTCCGCAGTCTTCGGCGAAAACAACATCGTCTCTGGCAGAGATTCTGTTTCTTTTGGTAATGACAATAAAGTCACCGGCGATGCGGGCGCCGCCGCTTTTGGCTATCAAAACGACGTCACTGAGACTTCCTCCGTTGCTATTGGCTTTTTGAACAATGTCTCCGGTCTTTATTCTATCGCTTTTGGTGCTATTAACGATATCTCCGGTGATAACTCCATAGCAGGAGGCAAATATGTCAGCGCCCCTTATGACAATTCCTTTATTTATGGATCGGGAGTTGATATCAATAACAAATTAACTACTACTCAAACTAAACAATTCGCTGTCGGTTTTAATTCCACTACGCCCCTGTTCGTAGTCAATGAAAATGGCGTCGGCATTGGCACAACAACCACGCAGTGGGAATTAACTGTAGCCGGCCAGGCGGCAAATGTTGTAATAGGTTATGGAACAGCGCCGGGAATAGGCCGAGACGGCGATATTCTTATTTTAGACGAAAATTATAATAAGGTAATTCATATTGAAGGCGCCAATAGCGGATTGCCGGAATTGACTAACCCAAATTCAGGAGTTTATATTTCCGGAAAAGGAAATTCTTTTTTTACAGCGGGTAATGTCGGCATCGGCACGACCACGCCAAACAATCTTTTGAGTGTTTATCAATTAATAGATTTTAATAACACTGATTTCAATACTAAATTAGGCTATCAGGCAGGATTAAATATAGTATCAGGAGCTCAACAGAATACCTTTGTTGGCTATCAGGCAGGACTTTCAAGTGTGGCAGGAAGCACTAACGCCGCAGAGGATAACACCGCTGTCGGCTATCAATCTCTCTCCTCCAACACTACTGGCTATGACAACTCAGCAATGGGGTGGAGTTCTCTCTCCTCCAATACTACTGGTTATAACAACTCCGCTGTGGGAGAATCCGCTCTTTCAAATAATACTAGCGGCACCCATAATTCCGCTGTAGGGGCACATGCACTTACCGATAATACTACCGGTTCAACAAATTCAGCTTTAGGGACAAATGCTCTTAACAGTAATGAAACTGGCTATGGAAACTCCGCCGTGGGAGCAAACTCTCTTATGAATAATAAAAGTGGTTCTCTTAACACCGCTATGGGTAGGTATGCTCTTAAGGATAATATTAATGGTTACAAAAACTCCGCTGTAGGAGCATCCGCTCTTTCAAATAATATTAGCGGTTATTACAATACAGCTATGGGAGCAAATGCTCTTAAGGATAATAATAGCAAGCATAACACCGCCGTGGGAGTAGAAGCACTTTTTCATAATATCAATGGAGAATATAATTCTGCCTTAGGTGATAATGCTCTATCATTTACTGAAAACGGGTTAAAAAATACTGCTGTCGGTTATTATGCTGGTTACGGTATTGCATCATCCTCATTTTCCAATAATTCTTTATTCGGCTACCAATCCGGATATGCTTTAACAACTGGTTCAGATAATACACTTTTAGGTAATCAAGCCGGGGATAATCTAAATTCAGGCTCAAAAAATATCCTTTTAGGTTATCAGGCCGGAAATAATCTTACTTCTGGCATAAAAAATATAATCATCGGCTACGATATAGACGCTCCTACAAATAATAGTAGCAACATATTAAATATCGGCAACCTGATTTTTGCCACCGGGCTTAATGGATCAGGAACAGGTCTATCAACAGATGGACAAGTCGGCATTGGCGTAATGCCAGCTAATCTGACTCAAATACTAGAAATTAAGTCTAATGATTCGTCATTAGCCGCTCGTTTAAGAATAACTGATACTAACGCTGGTCAAAACCCTGAACTGCAATTGCAATACGGACCTGCTGGCGATAATGACCATTGGGGCATTTATAATGATAAAGGTAGTAATAATAAACTTCAAATCTGGAGCTATAATAATAATGTAAATCCTGGAAACCGACTGACAATCCAGCAAGATGGCAATATCGGCATCGGCATAAATGATCCTCAACAAAAATTAGAAGTTGATGGCGGCGTAAGGCTAAAGACTACGACTGCTCAACCGACTTGTGATGTTAATGCTAGAGGAACTTTCTGGTTCACACAAAATGCTGGGACTGATGTTATAGAAATTTGCGCCCTAAAGGCGAATGTTTATGATTGGTATCCTATTAGTTTTTAAAATGTAGCTGAAATTAAGGATAATGCAGAGGTCTACGTAAAAGACGCATCTGACATTTATCTTTGGGCGCCTATTTATTAAACCTCCTTGGTTTATAAAATTCTTTTTTGCTATTTTTTCCCCGCCAGACTTGCTGGTACTGTCGCCAATTAAATTTTTTTATCTAAAATTAGCAAAAATAATTTTATTTGATTTTTGTCAAATTTGGCTAATCTTAAAAATAATTTTTTGAAAAATTTTTACATTGGCGACACGGCCTTGCTAAGTGAAACTCTGTAAATGCGAGACCGAAACACTTTCTTTTGTCATTCCCGCGCAGGCGGCCTGCCTGTCGGCAGACAGGGAATCCATACGTTGATATTCGCTTAGGACATGTCAAAGAATAAATCACGCCACAAAAGATTTTTTTTTAATTAATCTAATTTTTCACTCTTTATTTTATTTTTTATTAACTTATATGCAAACATAATATTCGCTCTTGGCTCATAATTATGTTCTTGATTATTTTCTCTCTCCCCGATAGATCCCTGCTTTCGCTCGCCTCGCTAAAGCTATAGAGAAGCGGGCGGGAATGACAGTTGAAGTCACATTAAAATAATTTATAAAAACTAATTTTAAAAACTCTGTTATTAAACAGAGTTTTTTTATTTAATGGTACTGTCGCCAATTAAATTTTTTTATCTAAAATTAGCAAAAATAATTTTATTTGATTTTTGTCAAATTTGGCTAATCTTAAAAATAATTTTTTGAAAAATTTTTACATTGGCGATACGGCCTTAATATTAGTTAAAATAATAATTGCCCCTTAATAAAAGCCCGCTTCGCCGAAGCCCGCCTTGCCCGCAACGCGAGGCAGGCGAAAGCGAGACGAGGGGTTACCCGTCTCGCCTTCGGCTTGCCGAGGCGGAGAGGGATTTTAAATAATTTTACTTTTTCACGCTTCTATCATATATATTAGCTTTCTTCCCCTGCTTTAACTGCAAGTATTGGTAAGCGGCCAGAGCGGCGATTGTCCCCTGTCCGCAGGCAATGGTAATTTGCTTGAATTTTGTTTGAGTAACATCGCCGGCCGCGAAAATTCCCTCGTCGCTGGTCCTGCCTAGATCATCAATAATTATCTGTCCCCACTCATCTCTTTTCACCAAGCCATTGATTAAATCCGTATGGGCGATGCGTCCGATTTCTATAAATACCCCATCAATTTTTATTTCTGTTTCTTTATTATTTGTATTATTTAATATTTTTGCTTTGGCAACCTTGCCTGGGCCGATGATCTCTTTTACCTCGCTGTTTAACATCATTATAATATTTTTTCTGGCTTTTATCTCATCTACCAATGTTTCAAATCCTTTAAATTCGTCCCGCCTGTGGATCAAATAAACTTTAGCGGCTATTTTAGAAAGCACTTCGGTGGCATCTAACGCAGAATTGCCTCCGCCCACAACCGCCACTATCTTATTTCGGTATAAAGGCCCGTCGCAATTAGCGCAGTATGATACGCCATGGCCGATTAATTCTTTCTCGCCCAATATAGCCAAGCGCCTGGGTTTTAAACCCATGGCGATAATAATTGTTTTGGCGGCGTATTCATTCTTGCCGTCGTATAAAATAAAACTGCCGTCTTTTTGCTTTTTTATGCTTTTTACTTCATTATTCTTTATAGCCACGCCCAAATTTTTAACCTGCTCAGTTATTTTATCAATCAAATCATAATTATTAATCTTTTTAAAGCCAGGATAGTTTTCAATTTCAGATGCTAAAGCTATTTGTCCGCCAGATTCTTTCCCTATTATTATGGTTTTCATTTCCCTTCTGGCCGCGTATATGCCGGCGGTCATGCCAGCCGGACCGGAACCTATTATAATTGTGTCGTACATATTTTATAATTTAAGGGTATTTATCCCCAATTTATTAAGAATATAATTTTTTGCTAATATTAGTAATCACTATATACTTTAGTCCACAGTTTTGTAGACTTATCCCCTATATTTATTTTATATAAAATTTTTACTTTAGTCCACAGTTTTGTAGACTTAACTCCATATTATAAATTTATATTATTTTTTATTTATTAATGTTCTTTATAGAACAATATATAGTAATTTATAATTATTTTTTCTTATACTTTAAATTACGAAGCACTATTTTTTATTGTTCCTGTTTCCTCTCTTATCATTCCTGTAAAAGTTTAAATTCATTGACAGTTTTTGGGGAATATTCCCCTTCGTCATCCTGAGGACAGACTGTCCGAAAACTGCGCTCTTCTGTCATTCCCGCCTGCTTCGCCATAGCTTCAGCGAGGCGAGCGAAAGCGGCCAGTCTGCCGGCAGACAGGGAATCCATAATTTGTTTAATTCCCTTCAATACGTAATTTTAACCGCGCTTTATTATTAGAAATTTGGAAAAAGTAATCTGTTTGATTATTGATAATATCTTTCTTAGCTCCTATTTCTTTTAATGCTTTTCTGCCCCATTAAAATGGGAACAATGGTGTTTTAGTTCAATATTAATATTGTTCATCTTTTTATAATTGTATGTATTGTAGATATATGTAGTTTAAAATGGATTTAGTGGACTCGACAGGATTTGAACCTGCGACCCCTTGCATGCCATGCAAGTGCTCTACCAACTGAGCTACGAGCCCATTAATGATGTTTTTTGTGGAACATTAATATTTTAGCTAAAATTAAACGAATATATGTATAAACTTGACAAAATTCAATATTTATATTTTAAATTATTATTTTTTAAAATACTATTTAATATTAGCAAAATATTATACTTAAATCAAATTAAAATATTTTTGTACATATATTCTCGTAAGCCCCCACGCCTTGACCGCAGGGCATTTAAGATGTGGGGGTAAAAAATTTAATTTGGATCTATTCCTTGAAAAAGCTTATTTCCCGCCTACCATCACTTATGCCCCTAAAATGGATTGAACACACATATCTATCTCTTAGAATGGTACTGTTTCCCCGCCTGCCAAGGCCTGTGCTCTTGAGTGGAATCGAACCACTATCTAGAGCTTAGGAGTCTCTTGTTCTATCCATTGAACTACAAGAGCATAAGCACCGGCGGGCAGGTATCCGTTAAACTATGGGGCTAGAAGCCATGGCAGGCAGACCCGTCTACCACTTATGAGGCATTAAGCGGGAAATTATCCATTAAACTGCCAAAATAAAAGCACCAGCTGGCTGGAATAATCGCTAAATTAAAAATCCGCCAACAAGATTTAAATAAACTTCTATATTTTACAATTATTATTCTATATTAATTTTAATATTTTGACAAACTTCCTTTCCTTGCCTACAATTATATTATTACAATCTTTCAGTTTATTATATTTAATATACTAAATAATACTCTAGAGATGGTTTCAAAACTGCTTTTAAGCGAAAAGAACAAATTGCGGTAAAAGGAGTTTTGAAACCATCTCCTATAATAATATGTTTAAAAAACAAAATGAGGAAACTTTAATAAAAGATGCCGAAACCATTATCGGGCCATCAATAAAAATTAAAGGCGATTTTTTTGGAAAAGGAAATATTATTGTGGAAGGCATTCTGGAAGGAAGCTTAAAAACCAGCAGCGGGTTATATGTCGGCGATAAGGCAAAAATAACTGCCGCTATTGAAGCTAAAGACGCTAAAATCGGCGGTGAGGTAAAAGGAAATATTAAGATTAAAGGTTATTTGGAAATTTTAGCCACTGCTAAAATCAACGGAGATGTTGAAGCTCTTGGTATTTCCGTGGCCAAGGGCGCGTTTATAAACGGACGGCTAACGATGAAAACAGATGAAAAGGAAAGCGCTGATTTAAAAAAAATTAATTAAAAAATTGATTAATTTTATGCATGTTTATATATATGATTCATTTTTAAATAAAAAGAGATATGAAAAAGTATTGACCCGCGTTGAAACCCGTATCACCGATTTGGGCTTAAACGGAAAAATATCCAGAATGGGTTTAATGAAAAACATTACCAGCACCATCGCCAATGAATTAAAAAGAGGCGCCAAAACTATTGTTGCCGTCGGCAACGATGCGACTGTCAATCAGGTTATTAACGCTATGCTTAGCCAAAAATTAGGAAATATGGCAATAGGCGCTGTCCCTTTGGGCATTATTCCTATTGATAAAAATAAAAACAGCATCGCTCGATCTTTGGGCATCAGCTGGGAAGAGAATGCCTGCGATGTTCTATCCGCCCGGCGGATTAAAAAATTAGATATAGGCACAATAAACAACTATTGCTTTTTAGCTAATGCAAGAATTAGCAACCAAGCTACTGTATTGGAAATAAGCCGTAAATATACCATTGAAATTATTGAGCCGGGAGAAATTAATATAATTAATTTGCGCACTGATGAAAGAAATCTCCCCGAAGGATTTAATGTTAACCCGCAGGACGGATTATTTGAATTATTAATAAATTCCCATAAAGCAAAAAGGTTTTTAATCGCCCTTAACGGCGCCTCCGCCAACCAAAGTATTTTTCCTTTAAAAAAATTAACGATTATCAATAAAAAAAACCAGCCGGTTGTAATTGATAATTTCGCGGAAGTGCCAACACCCGCTACGGTAAATATTATAAAACAGAGAATTAAAATTATAGTGGGGAAAGAAAGAAGTTTTATTTAAAAACTGGCTTTTCCAATATTTATTATTTTTTCTTTTAAAAATTTTTCGCCAATATGT
>Ga0210006_1002898_pt1 | contig 10977 bp, 9 predicted proteins | sample CryGey02umfilter_2_FD_185452 | JGI IMG/M metagenome (GOLD analysis project Ga0210006, IMG submission 185452) | Groundwater microbial communities from aquifer in Utah, USA - Crystal Geyser 4/10/14 0.2 um filter (SPAdes) (version 3) | ecosystem: Environmental > Aquatic > Deep subsurface >... | reverse complement strand
ATTATTTCAGCATTGTTGAAAAATCCATCACCGTCCTCTCTCCCAACGGAGGGGAGAAGTGGGTGGTAGGGAATACTTATAACATTACCTGGGAATCTTCAGGAATAGACAAAGTAAATATATATTTAGAAGAAATAGAATTACCGGGAGGAATTTGGCAAACGACAGAATGTCTTCAGGAATCCTGCGATCCCAATGTGTCATTTTGCCCACCTTGCGACAAACTCATAGCCTCTAATATTTCGGCTTCCCTTGGTAAATATTCCTGGACTATTCCTGCTAACCAGCAAGTTCTTACAAAAGCTAAGATTGCCATATACTCTGTTTCGGCAGGAAAAATTTCTGACAAAAGCGACAATTATTTCAGTATTAGTAGTGGCGCCCTAGGGCTCGAGAGTCTTGAAAATCAGTTGGCTTCTATTTCTGCAACTATTTCTCAATTGGCAGAGAAAATCAAGGAATTATTGGGAAGATAGCAAGGGGCAAATTTAGTGAAGTTTTCAGCAGCTCGCGTTATGCGAGCTGTTGTGTTTTAAGATTCTCATAAAAAGGGTAAAATTAAACTAATTGAGTGTTCGATTTACGAAATCGAACAGGTAGAAATACCTAATGTTTTTTGTTTCCGGCCGAGCAACCCTAAATTATTTATTGTTTCGCAAAGCCGCCGCAGGGAATAATTTCCGGTTGAATATAATTCAAACGCTTTTTTAATAAGCCGGGCTTTATTTTTATCAACGATGATGGATTTTGTATTTCTGTCGTTCAAATATCCCAGCGGCGCCATTTGCGGCCATAAACCATTTTTCAATTTCTGTCTTATTCCTCGCTTTATATTTTCCGAGAGATTATCAACATAATACTTTGATTGGCCGAAAGCGATTTGAAGCATAAATTTTCCCTGCGGCGTATTTTCAAACCAAAAAGTAGGAAATTTTAGTTCTTTTAGTTTTTCAATATCCAAAAGCCAGATTATTTTTCCGCCGTCAACGGAATTACGCGCGAGGCGGTCGGGGTGCCACGCTAAAATTCCTTCGGCTTCGCCTTTCTCTATACGAGATAACATTTCGTTGAAAATCGGCCGGCCCGGCTCTTTGGCGGTTTGTTTCTCAATGAAAATTTTTGTGATTTCCAGATTTTCCTTTTTTGCAAGTTCTTTCAGTTCCGCTATTTGGTCATCAATACTCCGGATTTGCCTTTCTTCGGTATCTGTTGATTTTCTCGCATAGAGAAAAAACTTTTTGGTTTGAAAATTTTGTGTGTTCATATTTTTTCAAAAACCAAAGGGGCAACCCTGTGAACTCAACCTCGCTTTCGCGAAATTGACAGAAGTTGCCCCTTCGGGACTACAACGATTAGGTTGTAATAAAATTTCGCGAAGCATAAAGGCTGAGTTCACTTTTATTATATGCTATTTTGGCAAAAAGCAAAAATCCGTTCAAAATCTTGGCAGACGCCGAGCCCCGCCTGCGGCTGGGCGAGGCAGAAAATTCGTCGTGTATAAATTGGCGGTCTGTTTTAATCAAAATCCGAACTTATTTTCAAGAAAATCCCGACGCTGACTTTTAGCCCGCCGCCTGCGGCGGCGGGCAGGAAAACCCGTCGGCTCGCGGGCGAAAAACCCTTCCCCCAGACCCCCTTCATTTTTCGCCCGCTCGCCGTGAGAAAATTTTTAAAAGTTCTATGGTATTTATTTTCCCCAAAATATGATATGATAAAAATAGTGAGGTATCAATTAGAAAATTATTAAGAATTTATGAAGAAAAAAATCTCTACTTTTATAGCTTTAGTCATTATCGTGGTTTTAGCCGCTTCGGCAGCTTGGGCAATTATATATTATAAGAATAAAGATGTTTATAATGGGGTCTCCGAATTATCCGATGAACAGCTTTTAAATTATGCCAATTCACGATTTGATAAAGAAGAAATGATGGGTAAAGATGTGATTATTGGTTACCATTATGGAATTCCCGTAAGGGTAACCTTTCCTTGTTCTGATGTCTGTCCAGATTATACAATAAGAATTATAAGGTATGATGTTGAGCTTGATAAATGTGAAGAGAAGGGAGGTGTCAAAAAAGCCATTTATGTTCCTTTCGCGGAAGCAACGATAGCTAAGGGTTTTTGTTTCCCTAAAGTTATTGTTTCAAATGATATTTATGAATTTGCGGAGGATTGGAATTTATTGATAGAAGAATTAGAAAATCTATCAAGCAAAATCAATTATTGCAACGAGAAATCAGATTGTTCTTATCAGATTCTCGATAACTGTTATATTTCAGTAATAGCATTTAATAAAAATGGCGACTTAACGGAATTTAATAAAAAGTTTGAGGAGTATAAAACAAAATTCCCACCTTGCGATATCGGAAAAATAAAAGTTGATTCTCTTATTTGCGAAATGAATAAGTGCATTATTAGTTATTCTCTACAATAATAGAACTTTTAAAAATTTTCTCACGGCGAGCGGGCGAAAAATGAAGGGGGTCTGGGGGAAGGGTTTTTCGCCCGCGAGCCGACGGGTTTTCCTGCCCGCCGCCGCAGGCGGCGGGCTAAAAGTCAGCGTCGGGATTTTCTTGAAAATAAGTTCGGATTTTGATTAAAACAGACCGCATGAAAATTTTAGGTGCCGAAGGTATCTACAAATTTTCATTTGGGAGTGTGCTGAGAACCTATCTTCCCTTGCGGCCTTCGGGCAACTCTTCGACAAATAATGGGGACAGGCACCATTTCCATGTTGGGCGAAGCGGGCTGCCCCTGGATTACACTCGCAAAATTAGTATAGGGTAAAAGCCAAAGGCATTTGGTTAAAAATCTTCACATAATTCGCTCATTCTATTTCTTTTAATTCTTTTGTCTGGACACTATAATCGTATTTTGTTGTTTTCTCGGGTTGACATTTCCATTCTCCGTTATATTCACAGCTCTTTGAAAACACTGTAAAAAATAATCTACCGTCATCGGTAAAATATATATCGTAAATATGAGAGCCCCCTAGATGCTCTTCCCAAGTTAAAGAAAAAACTTCATTTAATTTTTCTAATTTTTCATAATCGCTAACAAACAAACCATCTGTTCCTTGTCCTAAATATGGACTAAGATGACTTTTAATTGCTAATACTTTATTGTTTGGTGACCAATAGACATCTTCATAAGGATTAAAAGTAATAATATTACAATCTATTATGTTAGAACCACTATCAATGTTTACCAACATACAATCATAAGACTCGTATCCAGGGATACTAAAATAAATATATTTCCCATTCGGGGATAAATTAACATCCTCAATCCTTCCGTACCAATTTACTCTTTGTGGAGGGACAGTATAGATCATTTTTATTTCTTTATTCGGATATATAATTTTTAATACATCTTGATAAGCCTCGCCCTCGTATGCTAATTTATATTTCTCACCCTTTATTATAAAAGCTATAATTCCTGATGGTTTATGATACCAAATTGTTTTAATTGTTTCGTTTTGCGAATTGAAACTATAAACTTCTTCAGTTTTTTGAGACTCTAATGTTAGAACTCCCCATTCTTGAGGATGCTCAAACTCAAATCCATATTCCTCATTTCTATAAGTTTTCCAATCAGCAGTTTCGTCCTCGACGACTTCTTTTCTACATTTGCCTTCGACACATTTATAGGGTGGAGAGGGAAATTCTGTAGTCTGGGCAGGATAAATACACATTTCATTTTCACAAATATATTTTATCTCTACGCACTTATCTTTTCCTTGTTGACAAGTATCCATTCCGCAGTCTTCATTTTTAATACAGGGTTTAGGAGTATATGGCGGAGCCTCTTGCATGGGTATTCCCGGCCTTAGTTGAAACTTAATCCAATCCCAATACTGCCAAGCCAAAATTCCTCCGCCAACAATAACAGCTAAAATAATTACGATCAGTATAAATCTCCAATTAGTTTTGCCTTGAGTGATAAACATATTTACTCCAAAAACCTAAAAGTAGAAAATGTTTGGCTAAAGATTTTTCATTTTATTTTCATTTTGCAATTTTGAAAAAACTTTCACGATCAGAAAAAAGAAAAAAGAGAGAAATCAAAAGAAATAAAAAAATTACAATAATGATTAACTCCAGACCCAAATTAAGGTAAGGGGGCCCTTCCCCCAATTCTTCTAAGAGATGCCAAAGGAGAAGAAATGATTCTATCGTTAATATTGTTATAGAGAACCACCAAGCCCCTTGTTTTCTCTTCAAAAGAAAAAAACCACCAAGAAATAATAGGAAGCCTAGAAAAAAAGGTATTAAGCCAAGGAGTGAGCCAAGAAGAGCAAATTCACTGCCCTCAGCTAATATCACTACCGCCAATATTAAACCAAGAAGTCCTATAATTACGCCGATTATTGTCATTAACCAAGCGGCAATCTTTGTTTTTATTGGAAGCTCAACTTTTTCCATATTTTAGTAAGTTTACTCTAAAAACCGAAAAGTAGAAAGCATTTGGTTAAAAATAGATTCACATTCTTCGTTTTCTTTTTCGTCTGCGTAGTATCCTATTTGAAATGTTTCATTTCCTGTCAAAGGAATAAAAATTCTGTGTATTTGTTGACCTTCTCCACTATACGGACTAACCAATTCGCCGGGGATAAAATAAGAAAGTTTGATGGCTAAAATTTTATCAACAACTATCACCTTTTCATTTATCTCTATTTTAAATCTTTTCTGTATAGCATTTTTCTGTCCAGCAATTAGTTCTTCAAAAGGTAATTTTGGAATTACTCTCAAAAAATGAACTACGCAGAGAAAACGACTTTCCTTCTTCTCGAACACTATTTCTGTTACCTCTTCATGTTTTTGTTCCTTCCATTCCCATCCATCAGGATATTTTGCCTCAAATCTGTATTCATTGTTCCTGTGAATTTTCCAATTGGCGGTTTCGTCTTCAACAACTTTTTCTGGCTTTTTTATCTCGGGAAATTCAATAACAGGTATTTCTTGAGTTTTAATCCAAAACAAAATTCCTCCACCAGCTACCACAGCTAAAATTAATACAACCAAAATATATTTCCAATTGATTTTACCTTGAGTAAAAAGCATATTTTTACTCCGGACACCTAAAAATAAAGGATTTTATATTGTTATGATTTCTCGTCTAAAACTACTTTTATTTCTATTTCTTTTCCTTGACGTAGAATTTTTAAGACAATCTCATCTCCAATCTTATATTTTCTAATAACATCTCGAAGATCATTTTCTTTAGTAATTCTTTCTCCATTAACTTCAAGAATTATATCTCTTTCCTTTATGCCAGCTTTATCCGCCGGGCTGCCTGGTATAATAACTGTCCCTTCATAACCCTCTGGAATTTCAGGGATTAAGGCGCCATAATCAACTGGTAAATTGAATTGCTTCTGTAACTCTTTATCAATTAAAGCATAAGGTACTCCCAGATAAGGTAACTTTATTCCAAGCTCATCGTAACATTTATCTTGCCAGAAGTCAGGGGGTAAAAGTTTACATATTTCAGGATTCTTTGTTCTAATGGCAAATTGCTTTATACAATTTTTATCTTCACCACATAATTCAACATTGCCGGTTTGGACTGCCACTTCTTTTCTACATGCTCGATAAGCAACTTCTTCATGAAAGAATCTTTCGCATAATTTAATATCTCCTTTTTGCCCAAATTTCTTTCCAAAGAATAAGTAGCAATTTCCTCTTTCATATCTATCAGAAATTTTTCCACATAAATCAACATTGTCAGTGTTAAAAGCAATTTTTTTCATACAACTTCCTCTCCCACTTTCATTAGTTATCTTTTTACACAATTCCGCATCATTATTTCTTATAGCCAGCTCTTCAATACAACTACTCCCAACACATTCTTCTGGTTTGTTCAATTTTATTGCTAATTCATTTTGGCAATCTTTATCAAGTATTTTTTTACATAATTCAATATTTCCTGTTTCCAAAGCAACCTTTTTAATGCAATCTTCTTTTGCTCTTATGCCTTCGATTGCTTTCACACATAGTCTTTTTTTCTCTTCTGTGATTCCCCAGCCCATTTCTTTACAATATTCTGCTTTGGCTACAAAATCCACAGATATTTCTGAGCATAAATCTGTATACTGCAGAAAAAGATCTTTTTGGCAAAATTTAGGGGAAGGCATCTTATCGCATAAAGATTCATCATTTAATTTTACCGCTATTATTTTTATACAGGGTTCGTAATATTCATTTTCATACCTATAGGCAGATTTTCTTATCATTGCTTCAACCTCCCACTTTCCTCTATCCTTTTCTTTAGATACAACTTCTACTTTTTCTACCTCTCTTTTTATTTCTCCGCATATTTCAGCATTTTTTTCTGAAATAGCTTTCTCATACAAAGATTCGATTTTATTTTCAAATTCTTTTACCTTTGTTTTAATCTCTTCTGGAAGCCTTTCAAATTCTAATTCTCTCATTTTCTCCTCAATTAAAGGTTTTTTTATTCCAACAATATGCATATAGGGTGTATAGCAATTTAAAAGACAGCCAGTATCTGTCAAATAATAAGGAATATAAGCTGCTTCAACATGACCCCAACCCCCACCTACAAAATAACCATATTTTAGTTTTTCCATTTTCTCAAAATCAACCTTTATTGGACTCTCCATGCATTCAAAAAATTTCTCAACCAAATTTTTTGCTGAGTTTATATCCTCTGGTTCTGGCAAAGCGCAACAAATTGGATTTGCCTTACAGGCATCATTATATTTTTGAGGTCTAAGATTCTCATCCATCAAATTATTTCTACAAAGAGGTGTAATATCTCCCCAACCGTATAAACCTCCTAAAAATAATACTTCTTTTTCTCCTATCGTTCCCTTACTTAAACTCTTTTCAAAATCTTCAGGTTTTAATTCTACATCTACATCATTTATTTTTAATCCAATTGTTTGGCCAAAGATGGTTTCTATATCATTATCCGAAATCTTAAAAAATTCCTCATATATTTTTTCTTCTTCTAAAAATTCCTCATACATTCTTTTCTTCTCTTCTTCTGTTAACTTTTCTTTTTCTTCCGGTGTTAAGAGTTTTTCTCTAAACTCCTCTTCCGTAATTCCCTCTGGATACTCACTATAACTCTTAGCGCAGGTAGCAAAAAACTCAACGGACCTTGGATATTTAGTAACTTCTTCTGGTGCTTTCGCTTCTGGTATTTTAACTTCCTCTTTCAGCACTCCAAAATACTGCCAAGCTAAAATTCCTCCGGCAATAAAAATAATGAGAGTAATTAAAATCCAAATTTTAGAAAAAGCAGAATGGTTCATAACTTTAAGTTATTATTAATTATAATATGTTTTCACAAAAAATCATAAAAGAGACTACGAATTTTATGCCTTTTTATCTATCGCGAAGCGACTTGAGACAGGCGGGGGCGAAGTCCCCGCCTGCTGCCTCACTTTTTCAGGTTTCTTTTCTTTGACTGGTGGATTAAATTTGGTAAAATGATAGTGAAAGTTTGATAAGGTTTAATTCTCGCATATCACCTACAAGCCTATCGTCATAATACCACAAGAAAGACCCTTAGTGCAATCTCCATTTCTTTCTTCTCTTTTCTCTTCTTTCTTTGTAAATTATCAATTAATTTAATGGTATTATGACAATCATTAGTTTTGACGTAGGGAAAAGAGAGTTAGTGGGAGTAAGAGTCAACAAAGTCGCCCACTGTAGCAGACAGTGCTGGCTTTGCGTGGTAAGATAGCCGAAGAAGTAAATCAGGACCTTAAGAACCTTTTGCTGTCCATTCCCGGAGTGGGGCCGACTATTGCTGCCGCTTTCATCACCGAGATAGGAGATATCCAGAGGTTTCCTTCCGGTAAGTCTTTGGTGGCTTACGCCGGTCTCTTGACCCCAAAGTCGGGCAGAGCGGCATCAGCATTAAAAGAAACACCAAATTAATCAAAAGAGGTTCGCCTTATTTAAGAAAGGCTGCCTACATAGCAGCCTACATTGCCAAGAGATACGATCCTGAATTAAAAGAGTATTTTGAGAAAAAGAAAAAAGAAGGAAAGAGACACAAAGAAGCAACTTGCGCTACGGCCAGGAAACTTCTTTACCGTGTCTACGCTGTCTGGAAACGAGGGACGCCCTACCTTAAAAGATATCCACAGAAAGAAGTCTTGACTTAAGATTCCAGGTCTTGAACCACACTTTAATAAAAGAAAATTTTTAAAACTAATTTTAGAAAGGTCGAAAATTAAACTTAATCAATATAAATTATGGTTTGGAAATACATTTTAATTGTTTTTATTCTAGCCGTTGTTGTTGGCGGAGGAATTTTAGCTTGGCAGTATTTTGGGATGCCGGAAGAAGAAAGAGTCGGACCCCAAGAAGAAGGGAAGGGGGTTGCTGAAGAAAGTAAGATAATCGAAGAAGAGTTTTCCATTGAAGAAGAAAATTTACCTTCAGTAGATACAAGTAATTGGGAAATTCGTGAACACAGATATGACTATTCGTTTAAATATCCAGGTGACACCTATGAATGGAAATATTTAGTAGGGACTTGCGAAGACCTTCAAGAGGTAAATCCTCAACAGAAATGTAAGGAGGTTGAATATCCAGATTCTGCAGTTCGAAGCGATCTGTTATTGGCGAAAAAGGAAGAATATAAAGTTCCGGAATGGTATCCCACAGAAAGCATCTACAAAGATTTCTTCGTGTATCAAGCGCCTATTATGTCAATCGGTGTTTACTCAAATTCAGCAAAACTAGGATTAGCTGATCTTTGCGAAAAATATTATGAAGCAAATTGTTGCTCCAAAGAGCCAAATTATACAATTGGAGGTGTTCCAGCAATTAGGTGTACTAAAAAATATACCACTCTAACTAAACTAGAAGAAAACTTAGATTGGTTATCAGTTGAAAGCAGAAAGTGGTTAGAAGAAAAAGGATATAAACCCGGGGATTTTGTAAAAACCGATCTAGTACGCATTCGGGATTTGGTAATTGTCCTTTTTGGAGAATATCGTTATCAAGTTGTTAGCAATTCGTATCTACAAGAGAGAAATGAAAGAGCAATACTTGAAAGTATTCTTTCTTCCCTCCAGTTTTTAGAATAATTTGCCGCCAAAGAAAAACTAAAATTGTTAAAGAGTGCGGCGAAGCCGCCGCGGCTGCCTGCCTGCCTCGCCCACCTGCGGCGGGCGAGGCAAAAAATTCGTTTGAGCTATATTCAGAATACACCGCCAGTTAGACGGGCTTTTGACTTTGTTCGTAGCCTCAATAAAGTTATAGGGAGGCTTGAGGTCAAAAGGTGATAAGCCCGTCTTTTAGTTTATAATTCTCTCCTATAGCTTTGAGGAGAGCTTTTTTATCTTCGTTGCCGCCTTCAGTAAAGACCTCATAGATATGGTGAGCTGTAATAAGCAGGTTTTCAGCGTAGTCCTGCCAAGCCTTTATCGAGACCCGATGGTATTTTATTTTATCCTTAGCTTCGGCTTTTGTCGCCAAAATCTCATTTTTCTTCGGGAGGAATTCTTCTTTATCAATTAGTCCCTCGGCCAGGGCATCCAGCAAGCGGCTGATTCTTTCTTCACAATACCTTTCTATTCTTTGCCAATGATCCAGTCCATTAACGTGGATCCGTTTCTCTTCTTTATTCTGTTCTCTGAGGTTAGTCATCAGAAGTTCATAAATCATATCGTTAATTTGGAGCTTTTTAACTTTTTTAGTTAATTGTTTGTCAATTTCTTCCCGGGAAATATAATGCCGCTGACCGCATTTGATGTAACGTTTTTTCAGAGTGCACCGATAAAGTTCATATTTTTTCTTTTTAAGATCTCCGCAGACAACGCACCCGCATTCACCGCATTCTATTAATCCGCCGCCGTAGACAAAATCGTGGTGCTGGGAAATCGGTTTACTTCTTTTCTTTAAAACCTTCTGTACTTTATCAAAAAGGGTTTTGGTAATAATGGGATCGTGCTCCCCCTCGCATAGTTCTTCTTTAAAAATAAACATCCCATAATAAAAGGGATTAGAGAGAATGCGGGTAATAACACTTTTATGAAGGGGTCTATTCTGCCGATTTACCAAGCCCCATTTACTTGAGAGTCCTATCATCATTTCGAGGCTGTAAAGGCCGGTAGAGAAGGTATCAAATAATTTTTTAATTAAGGGGCCCAGAATTGTCAGGAATTATTCTCAGGGGCGGGAATTCTTGGTCTCCCAGAGTGATTTGAATTGGAATTAGCTTAGCAACAAAACTGGCATCTGGTCCTGGGTCAATTTGATTTTCATTTTCATTTTCCATATTTCTTTTCGGCTTCAATCTATCACGATTAAGCCATTTTCTCAAGGTGATTTGGCTTGTGCGGCATAATTTGGTATAATGAACTTGAACTTGACAACTTCGCATTTCTCCCCTTGACAAGAGGGTCGGGGGGGTAATCTAAAAGTAGAGGTGGAAAACCTCAAATAAATAATAAATAAATAATAATTAATTAAAAAAAATAATATGAACCACAAAAAAATCATTTTCGTTATTACTTTTTTAGCCGTTTTCGGCTTTATATTTAATTTCGGCACGCCGGATGCCAAGGCAATGACAGTTGCTGAAATTCGGGCTTTAATTGCCCAGCTTCAGCAGCAGATTGCCCAACTTCAGCAGCAATTAACCAAAATTACTGGAGAGGAAGAAGTTTGGTGTCATGATTTCCATCTTAATTTGAAATACGGCATGGGCGGAACAGAGGTTAAGGCTTTGCAGACCGCTTTAGAAAAAGAAGGATTTTATAAAAGGACAATTACCAGCGATTTTGATGAATATACCGCTTCTTGCGTAGTCGGCTTTCAGGAGAAATATAAAGAGGATGTTTTAGCTCCCTGGGGCTTGGAACACGGAACAGGCTATGTCGGCCCAACCACCCGAGCCAAATTAAATAAGCTTTGTGGCTGCGTAGTAGTAAAACCATATATTAAAGTCCTTTCTCCCAACAGAGGGGAGAAGTGGGTGGTAGGGAAT
>Ga0210006_1002892_pt1 | contig 10989 bp, 10 predicted proteins | sample CryGey02umfilter_2_FD_185452 | JGI IMG/M metagenome (GOLD analysis project Ga0210006, IMG submission 185452) | Groundwater microbial communities from aquifer in Utah, USA - Crystal Geyser 4/10/14 0.2 um filter (SPAdes) (version 3) | ecosystem: Environmental > Aquatic > Deep subsurface >... | reverse complement strand
CCTCCACCGCAAACAGCATAATTTCCACTTCCGATGGATAGGGCTTTTCCGCACATTCCATCTACTATTTTTGCACCGTTGATATTTGCATCATTTCCATTTCCTGAATAATCCTTCGCAATACTTTTACTTCCCTCGTCAAAACTCCAGTATGCAACAAGCCCTTTTTCTTTAACGACTTTTTCCTGTGCCCCCAATCTTACTGTTACCATTACCCCAACGACCAATCCTAAAACTATCCATCTCTTCATTTTTCCCTCCCCGTTTTTTTATATTAATGCAAAGAAAAATTGCATTTTATCTGGTTCCCTTTAGTTTTGAATCCCCCGATTTTATAGATTCCATTTCTGTTTGGTGCAGAGAAAGGTTCTAAGAAAGTATTTACATCTTCTGGTGCAATGCATTTCACATCATAAGTGTGTCCTATATAACTTACTTTAAATCCTTTTCTTCCAACTTCCATTTTTGCTTTATTTAATCCGTCTGTTTCCAGTAGGGGAACCTGTACCAAAATTTTATTTTTATTAATTTTATAGGTAATTTCTACTCCTTTAGTATTTATTTTATAGGTTTCGGAAACCATTGTGCAATCTTTAAATTTTCCTTTATAGGTAATATTAAATTCTGTTTCTTCTTTTTCCTCTCTGATTTTTTTCAATTTGATTTCTTCTATCTCCTTAGAAAAATCGGAGAGCCAGTATCTTTCTCTTCTTGCGTTTTCCCAGCCAGGGCCAATAGCAATATTTCTTGAGGATGGTTTGACGCAAACTCTATAATTCGGATTAGAAACAATGGATGTTGACAATCCTGATTCTGAAGGTATAGAAGATTTATGTATCCTTCCAAGCCCCGTTGCATCATAACGCTGGTCTCCCCTGGTATCTATTTCCAGATGATAACCACAACAAGTAGAAAATATTTTATGAAATGCATCCGGCAGATAAAGAACATATCCACCGATTTCCGATGGCGCTGGTTTTTCTTCAATACTGTCATCAGCGACAAGATAGGCAAAACCAAGCTGGCTGGCTATGAGAAGAGAGTAGGCAGAATAATATCCGTAAGAAAGTTCCCTGCCGTGTTCAATTTCAGGAGGAAACCCATTTTTAATATTTCTAATTGGAGATAGACTGAGCCATTTTTTTATAGATAAAGTAGCTAACCTGGCTGCACGTTTAAAAGCACCGGCAATCTCTTTTTCTCCAATTTGATTATATCTCCTCGCTTCATACTCACAGATTAAGGCTATAGTTGCTTCGTTATGATGAAGTTGATTACTTCTCCCCCCATAAGGTGCTTCTCCTGTGGAAGAAAGGAAAAAGAGGGTTGTTAATCCCCCCTTTTTTAAGATTTCATTAAGCCATTTTGAATTTTTGCCCTTATATCCAAAAAATTTCAATAAGGAAAGGTTCATTCTTGCAACCCAATCATAGGTCATAGGGTCACCCGGGTCACGATACATACCAAATTCAGTAAAAAATTTCTTTGTATGGCGTAAATATTTTTCTATGAATTCTATATTATCTGCTATTTTGTAAGAGTTCTTAAATTCTTCCCCGGCAAGAGCAAATGTGCAGAAATTTCTAATATTTTCTGGTTTCATTTTTGAGAAAACAGCTGCATATTTTTTTTCCGGCTCATATTCACCAAGGTATCTTTCCCATCTTCTTACTAACTTTTTACCAGCTTTATCCCTTAAAGCCAGATATCCTCTCATTAGTTCTTTAACATAAAACTCTGGACCAGGTAAAGGTCTTTTAAAAGAATAATATAAATCTTTACATCCTTTATCCATACTTTTTATGCAGACATCAACTAAATCCAGACAACGACCAGCACTAATTAAAAAACCTAATGCTCCCACAAAGCGAGCAGTGGTGGTGGAAGTCTCCTCTTTCATAAAAGGATCGATAATCCTTCCTTCTTCATCCTGCCATGCCACTGCCTGCCTTACAATTGGTTCACTTAATTTTACATAGATTTCTTTTGTTAGGCCTGTCGGCTTCCAGTTTTCAGGAATAATTTTTCTTTTAAAAAACCTTTTTATCTCATTCATTGTAAGAGTCATTTATCCATTATATCATAAATAAGATTAAAAGTCTCTGATTTTTCTACGATTTAGTATGCAAAAACTACGATATTGAGAAGGGGAGAAGCCATTTATTCTTTTAAATGCACGGTTAAAGCTACTTAAATCGTCAAAGCCGACATCACCAGAAATTTCAATAATTTTTTTCTGTGGCTCTTTCTCTAAAATTATCTTTGCTTCAGCAATTCTTTTCTGCAATAGATATTCTTTCAGCCTGATACCGGTGATTTTTTTAAAAAGGTATGATAAGTAATTTGGAGAGAGATTGACAACATTGCTTAAGTAATTAACAGTAATTTTAGAGTTGAAGTGAGAATCCAGGTAGGAGAAAATAGTTTTGATGACTTTGTCCTGTTTTTCACTTAAAACAATTTTTGAACGAAACGGCAATTCATTTCTCTGGCAGGTTAAGAGCAGATGAGAAAGTTGAAAAAGGATTATGGCTCGATAATTTCTATTTCTTTCCGTAGATTCACGAAGAATATTTTTTAGAATAATTTCTATAACGGTTATCTCTTCCTGCGAGAATAAAAAACTGTGCCGGAATTTAGATATAGGAATATTGTTCCTGAGGTAAGAAGAAAAATGTTTAAATAGACGGGGAGAAAATATTATAGAAATTTTTCTAATCCAGGGAGATTTAAGGTTGGGGACATAACGATGAATCTCATTACTTTTAATGATTAAGAGAGTACCTTTTTTTAAAGGATAAATAGTATTTTTAATATAATATTTTCCGCCACCGGCAAAAATATACTGTAATTCTATTTCCGGGTGAAAGTGAGTGGCGATTGCCGCGAATTCAGAAAATTCTCCGCTAACTTCCCGCACGACCAGGGGAAAACTCTTTTCCGGGAAAGGAATGATTTGTCTGCTCATTTTATCCCCATCCATTCTCATAGCCGGTTTCATACATAGCCACAATGTTTTCAGGAGGACTGACCGCCTGGATGTTATGGCAGGGAGCAAGTATATAGCCCCCGCCTTTTCCTAAAATTCGAATGTTGTCCATAACTTCCTTGCGAACTTCTTCAACTGAGCCAAATGCAAGAGTATACTGGTTGTCCACACCACCATGAAATATTAATTTATTCCCAAAATCACGTTTTAAACCTTCCCGTTCCATTCCCTTGCAGCGCCACTGGATTGGATTTAAAACATCAATGCCAGCCTCAATCATATCAGGAATAATTTTTTGGATTGCTCCGTCACTGTGATGAAAAACAAGGGCACCCGCCTGATGTGCGAGGTCCATCATTTTTTTCATCCTTGGGATAAAAAATTCACGGATATGTGACGGTGAATACATTAAATCTTCCTGGCCCCCGAGGTCCTCAGCTACATATGTAATTATAACCTTTCCGGGAATCTGCTCGTAAATTCGCAGGGTATTCTGGTAAGCGAGTTCAAAGAGTTTGTCAAGGCAGAAATGTACAATGTCTGGATTCAGAGCCAAATCCATAAATGCCTGCTCCTGACCACGTAGTTCTTTATATATAAGGAATGGTTCAGAGCCACCTCCCCGAATTGGATAATCTTTTTTGCCAGCAATCTGTTTTGGAATTTTGCTGTAATCGTACCAGTCAGGGCTTGGCCATTTGTAATTTTTCTTGATTTCGTCAAGGGTTTTATACTGTGCAAGGGGATTGTATATACACTCATTATATACACCTGTTCCATAATCAACATTTTTAAAACGGCATCCAAAAATATTACTGCCTTCAGGAACTGGCGGTCCGACATACTTCGCTCCTACTGTTATTGGACGGTCAATATGCAGACGTTCAAAAAGAGCTCCATCCTCCTCACATCCGAGATATTTCTTCAGTTTATTATGTGCTTCTGCTGTAGCCCAGTAATCCATAGGTATTCTGTCTGGTTTCTGTCGTTTAAGTACGGCGAGCCATCGTTCTTTTGGCGTCATCGTTTCCTGTGGCATAACCAATCCTCCTTCAGTAACCCACTTTTTTCATAATTTCCTTTATAGAATTGAATGCAGGAGAATCTTCTATTAGTTCAAATATTGATTTACCTGACAGGCTATAATTTTCTATATCCTCATCGTATCTCAACTTGCCGGCAAACTTCAATCCGGTTTCTTTTTCAATTGACTCCAGGCGTTCATCCGGGAATCTATAATTGGCAACAGCATAAAAATTCTTGAACTTAATACCTATTTCCTGCACAAGTTTATGTACTCTTTTTGCACTCTCAAATGCCTTCCAAGACGGATCAATTATAGCAAAAATTTCATCTATGGAAGATGTTATTCTTCTGTTTAAATGTTCCAGTCCTGCCGGGGAATCAATTAAAACATAGCTGTAATGTTTTTCAATTTTTGCAATAATACCTTTCAGGATATTATTGGGTTGGCAGTAGCAACCTTCTGTCCACTTTGTGCCAATAGAGATAAAATCGAAATACTTGCCTTCATACAGTACTTTCTGATTGAATAGATAATCTATTTTGTCTGCAAGTGCTAAGGATTTTAATCCTTCTTCAATTTTATCAAATTTCACATCAAAAAGAATGTCTGAAACTGTCTTTGTTCCATTTTTTCCCAAATCAACGCCAGTCATTTCAGCAAGGTTCTGGTCAGGGTCAGCATCTATGAGCAAAATAGGTTTTTGGTCTCTAAAATACTTTGCAAGAAGCGCAATAAAAACAGTTTTACCAACTCCACCACGACCTATTGAAACAATCTTTTTCATATTTTATAATTTTTGCTTATTCCTAAGTTAAAGTATACACTTTTTTCACGGTTTTGTCAAGAAAAATCAGACCTGAAGGTCTGAGTTACGTAAGAGGAATTGACAAATGCAAAAAATTGTTTATAATATCTGTTGGAGGCTTAAAGATGTCAATTGCAGAGGATTATGTTAAAATAAGGAATGAAATTCCTGAAAATGTAGTTATAGTAATAGCAGCCAAGACAAGAACGATGAAAGAAATAGAAGAAGTAATTGATGCCGGTGCAACAGACATAGGTGAAAATTATGTTCAGGAAGCAGAAAAGATATATAAAGGCTTATCTCCAGAAAAGGCAAAGCAGGTGAAATGGCATATGATAGGACCTTTGCAGAAAAATAAAATAAATAAAGCTCTGGGAACTTTTGATGTTATACAGACAATTGATTCTTTTGAAATTGCCCGGGCCATAGACAAGCGGGTATCCACCCATGGAGTAGTGCTCCACCCCGCCGAGGCGGGTCGGGTGTGGGAAATAGTTCCTGTTTATATAGAAGTAAACATCGCTGGAGAAAAAACTAAGAGCGGTATTGCACAGGAAAGAGTGCTGGAATTAATAGAATTGATGTCCGGACTTGAAAATATAAAGGTGGAAGGGCTCATGACTATGGAGCCATATTCTGAAAATCCGGAAGATGCAAGACCATATTTTAAAAAGATGAAAGAACTGTTTGAAAAAGCAAAAGAAATAAAGATGCCAAATGTTGATATAAAAATTCTTTCAATGGGAATGTCGAATTCCTACAAAGTAGCAATCGAAGAAGGTTCAAATATGGTCCGCGTCGGCACAGCCATTTTTGGACCCAGAAATTAGGGAAATGAAAGAAGATATAGTTTTGATTGGAGTGTTGAAGAATAGGCGGGACCTGAATCTTCTCTTGAGAAAGAAGTGGTATCGCATTCCTTCGCTTTACGCTCCAAGAAGGAGAGCCAGGTTTATTGCTTTTTATCAGCCTTCAGTATTTGGGAAGAGTGGACAGCGCATCCGCTATTATGCCAGGATAAAAAATTGTGAGATCGTGAAAAGGAAGTGGATTCTGCCCGGGGAACCAGACCATATCCGAGCAGATGAAGATTATCTAAAAATAAACCTTTCGGGGATACAAAGACTTCCCAGGCCAATAATCAACAAAAACAGAACACGCATATCTTTTGGATTTACCACACTGAAGAAACTTCTATTTGTAAATACAGTGATGGAATTATTTGATATCCCACCGATTGAAGAAATATTATCGGATGCACTCTCAAAAAGAAGAATCAAATTTTCGAGAGAGCACATATTCTCTTTGCCTGACGGCAAAAAATATCGGCTGGACTTCGTGATATTTTGCCGAGTAGGTCTTGACGATAAAAACGGACTTCTCAATATAGAATGCGACGGAGAGAAATGGCACTCTATCCGTTCTCAGCGATTGAAGGATTCCTTAAGGGATAGAAATTTGAGAAAAGAAGGATGGAGTATTTTAAGGTTAAAAGAAAAAGATATTGTCAATAATTTGCAAAAATGCATTGATAGGATTGAGAAAAAGATGGAAGGCTTGGGTGGTGCGGTAATGTAGCGGTGCGATTCATTGCACTTATATGTCATTCCCGCGCAGGCGGGAATCCAATATTGTAGTTGCCTGATTTATCAGGCTTTTTGGTAGCCATAGGCTTTAGCTTTGTTTGTAGTGGCAGAGTTTACTCTGCTTGATGTAGCGTTGAGGTTAATCCTCGGCATTATTTTTGTAGCGCCGGGGTTTGTCCCCGGTTTATTTTGATTTGGTAGATTCTTGCCACTTTTTAAAAAAATCACCAAAATTTCATTTTTTACTTGACAACTGTAAGAATTTACAGTATAATATATAATGTAGGTAAAACAAAGGTTTTTGGAGATTTTGAAATGAATGCTGAATTAACTTCACGCCAGAAAGAAATCTTGGATTTTATCGGACAAAGCATCTCAATCCATGGCTATCCACCTTCTCTTCTGGATATTCAGAAAAAATTTTCTTTCAAATCCCCCAATGCCGCTAAGGATCATTTGCTTGCGCTTGAACGAAAGGGTTATATCAAACGCGAACCTCACAAATCCCGCAGTATCAGTCTTGCCAGAGGAGTAGAACCTTCAGGTTCGTACAATGGTTTACATAATGGCGTTCAAAATAATGCTTCCGCAATAAATATTCCTATTGTCGGTAGAGTCGCTGCAGGAGAGCCAATTTTTGCTGAGCAAAATATTGAAGGAGCACTCGCTGTTGATAATAGCCTTATAAAAAACTCTCAGGATATCTTTGCTCTGCGAGTCAAGGGCAACAGTATGATTGATTCTGGAATTCTTGACGGTGACTATGTCATAGTGCACAAACAATCTGCTCCCGACTATAATGGCGATACCGTAGTTGTATTAATTGATGGCGAAGCCACAGTTAAGAAATTATATAAGGAAAGAGATGGCAATTTCCGTTTGCAACCCGCAAACGAAAATCTGGAGCCAATAATCATTGACCCTGCAGATAAACAGGTCTGGGTTGCAGGGAAAATTAAGGGTGTAATTAGGAAATTTTAAAATTTTTTAGACGCAGATAAAGATTTAATTTGTAGAGAATGTATCACAGTATCTTGACGAAGGAGGAGACGAATATGAAAACACAGCAGATGACAGAACAATTAATCGAAGTACCTTATCTTTTTGATATGGAGAAACTGGCGATGAAAGAAATAAAAATTCGCGGTGATTTTATTGATCTTCCAGTAGACACCAAACCAGTTGTTTTACTTGGCGACGTGATGGAGGCATTAAAAAAGATTCCTTCTGAGTCTATTTCCTGTATAGTTACTTCGCCTCCTTATTGGAATTTGAGGGATTACTATACAAATGGGCAAATTGGAAGAGAGAAAACTCCGGAAGAATACATAGATAAAATTTGTGAAATTTCCAAAGAGCTCCTCAGAATTCTTACAAAAAAGGGAGCATATTTTTTAAATATAGGTGATACCTATATTGATAAAGGTCTCCAGATGATTCCTCAAAGGATAGCTGCTAAGATGACAAAGGAAGTGAAAATTAAGAACGGGAAAGGTTTAAAAATAGGTTGGCTGCTCAGGAATCAAATCATATGGCACAAACCAAATCATATGCCTTCCCCAGCAAAAGCCAGATTTACTAATACATATGAACCAATATATTTCTTCACAAGAGATGATTGGGAAAAAGAAGTATATTTTGACATTGACAAAATTAGAGTGCCTTACAAGTCGAACGGAGATGATAATGGAAAAGATTTGGGATTGCCTGAATTTTTGAGTGAAGAAGATTATAAAAAAATGCGTGGTGTTATAGAAGAAAAGAAGAAGAGAATTGATTATAACGGAAAATTTAAGGGGAATGAAGTTAATGTAGGTGCTTCCCCTGGTGGTCGTGCTTCAATAACTGGAATAAATTATGTTAAAAAAAGAAAAGCCGAACTTCCTCAGGAAGTAATATGCGATTATCTTAGAAAATGGCGTGAAAAAGTAGGAATTTCTACGAAGGAAATAGATGAAAAACTCGGATACGCCCACACTGCTGGACATTGGTTTCGTAAAGATGCAGGTGGTTCTTTACCACTACCAGAAGATTGGTTAAAATTAAAAGGTATTTTGAAATTTGATGATAAATATGACAAAGAAATGACAGAAATGCACTATGTTCTTCAAACAATAAGAAGGCACCCAAACGGAAAAAATCCGGGAGATATATGGGAGATGAATACAGCAAAACTAAACGATAAACATTTTGCCGTTTTTCCTGAAGAACTTCCAAGAAAAGCAATATTGTCCTGCTGTCTTCCTGATGGCATAGTGCTTGACCCATTTGCTGGTTCAGGAACAACGGGCAAAGTAGCAAAAGAATTAGGAAGAAAATCAATTTTAATAGAAATTCAATCTCAATTTCTTAAGATTATGAGAAAACGGTGCGGGGAAATAGAAATTGTGAGAATCGAATAGGGGGGAGAAATGTTAGATGATATAGAGCTCGAAGAGTTAGAATGGGAATATTTTAAAATGTTAAAATTATATCTTAAACAAGACTTCACCCATATATTGGAAGGGCTAGATTCAAGGTTGAAGATTAAAGAGAATTGGTACGAAAATTTTATCCAAACCGCAAGAAAAGGATATAAAGCATCTGATTTAGATACTGGCGCTGAAAGAATTTTTCATCATTTTTTTGCACCAATTTTTAAATTTCCCAATTCTGCTCCTGTAGGTGCAGATTTAATGTATGAACTTCCTGAAGCTATTTTGCACGTAGACATCAAAACTGCCTTAATAGATAATCCAGCAGATTATAAAGGTAAGATCAATGTAGCAACAAACCAGACATCATATGGGAAAAAAGCAAATATACGTACAAATCTACCAGAATATTATTTGAAAAATAAACCCTGCCTCACTTATGCCATACAAATTATACACGAACATGCTAAACCAGGCATTAAAGCATTGATATTGATATCGATTCCAAACGGACAACTTTTCTCCATCTATGGTAAAAGTGTGATAAAGAGTGGAAAAGGCGGTTATGAAAAAGGCCGTGATTTTAGATATCACTATGCTGAAGAGCCATATTTTAAATTGCTAAAGGAAAAATATAAAAAAGATATTTTTAGAATCGAGTTTTTATACTTAGACAAAGATTTGCTATCAAAAAAAATTGCAGTATTTGACAATGCTCCAATATGGAAACAAACACAAGATTAAAAATGGACGAAGAACTAAAATCAAAAAATCTCTTGAAAAACATTTTGCCGATGTGGAAAAGTGATGAAATGTGATGGATTGGAAACTTCTATGAAGGAATATAAGGACAAAAATTATTATTTTTATCATCAGCCAAAACTAGTAAATCGATCCAGATGTTATACTTATGATCCCGGAGGAGGTTGTTTGTTCTGTGGCAATAAGACTTTTCGTTATTATTCAACTGCATATGGCAAAAAATATTTTCAATGTGAAAAATATAGTGGGATAAATCATTAATTGGAGAATTATTCAATTCTTATAAATATTTATAAATTGAAAAACAGAAGGGCGTTTCGCCCTTCTTGAGTTCTTTGAGATTGTGTTTTCGAGAAGATGGATTTTCTGATCACCTCAAAAAATGGAAGATGATTCCATTCCTCTAAAATGAGGCTTTAACAAGGATTTCAAAACTTCTGTTTGTTGATAATTTAGATTAAACAAATTAAAAGTAGAAATTCTTGTATTGGATAATAGATTAATTTCAAGAAAACCTATTTTTTAAAAAAACTAATCTATTTATTCAAGGATAATTAAACAAGCAATATAAATGTTGCTTGTTCATGGAAGGTGAGAATTAAGAAAAAGACCATACTTCTTCAAAGGAGAACACAAATTTCCTACGAGGAAGGTGAGGTTTTTGAAAGCATCGATTACCGCGCCCTAATGAGGGTCGTTAAAACCTTCCATGTAATTTATCCCATTCAGGGTTTATATATAAAAAAATATTAAAAGTGGTTAAAGCATAAAATAAACAAAACAAATATGCAATGTTCAAAAACAAAAATTAGTTTTTTATCATGTCAATTAGGATTTTATCAAAACTATCTTAAGAAGATTGCCAATAAGGCGCAAAGATGGTTTTGAAATAAATGAAAACAAAAAGGCATGTTTTAATAATGCGCTATCGGGAATAAATGTGCAGGTTCAACCCATGACAGGCAGAGTAGACTTTTTTAATAACCTGTTTTGTGGCGGAAAGTATCTACCAGGCGAAAAAGGTCTGAAGCCACAAATCATACTTTTCCCGAGGAGCTAAACGAAATCGTTTATCAACGATTTAAAGGTAAAAGAACTTCTCGCGAAGCACTTTGGCGCAAGAGACACTCAAATAGATTTTTGGCAAAGATATATCAAGTTACCAAAAAATTAAATATTTCGTTAGAAAATTTTCTTTTTGGTTAAAAATAGGGATAGACATTATTTTTATGGCCCGCCAGTTCGTGCGGCGGGATTTTTTATTGACTTTTTGGGGCAGGGGGATATAATAAATATATAGCAAAAATAGATTGCTTCCCCCGATGTAACATCGGGGTCGCAATGACAGGCAAAATAAGAAATGGCAAATACAGATAAAATTATAATTCGTGGGGCGAGAGAGCATA
>Ga0210006_1002887_pt1 | contig 10994 bp, 10 predicted proteins | sample CryGey02umfilter_2_FD_185452 | JGI IMG/M metagenome (GOLD analysis project Ga0210006, IMG submission 185452) | Groundwater microbial communities from aquifer in Utah, USA - Crystal Geyser 4/10/14 0.2 um filter (SPAdes) (version 3) | ecosystem: Environmental > Aquatic > Deep subsurface >... | reverse complement strand
AAAATTTCCTGAAAAAGATTGGCTCGAACCCGCTCCTGCGGGAGCGGCTGGTTTTTGTGGAATACAAAAACCCTTGGAAATTGCTTGAAAATTCGTCCGCCGAAGCGAGGGGTCCCGCACAACAGCAAGCTGTATGCGGGGTAAACTCCGCCCCGAGCGAGGCGGGAAACCAGTATCGTCCAAATTGGCTGGAGGGGTAGGAGTCGAACCTACATTACGGCGTCCAGAGCGCCGCTGCTTACCATTGGCAGACCCTCCAATAGAATTTAGACTTTCAAATATTTGTGGAGAGCAAGCAGGGTGGAAAAAATCGCAAGAATTCCCGCAAAGGCAATCTGAATCAAAAATAAGGAAAGAAAATTTATCTGGAAATAATTAAGCAGATTAAAACCTAAAAAGAATATCTCAAGTCTCGGGCTAAAAAAAGCAAAGGTAATTAAAAATAAGAAATTAACAGCCAGAATGGAAGCAATTCCGTAGAGAGTTCCCTGAATAACAAAGGGCCCTTTTATAAACCAGTTAGAGGCGCCAACAAGCTGCATAGTTAAAATCTCTTCCTTGGAAGTAAAAATCGTCAATTTAATAGTGTTAAAAGTGATTAAGACAGCCAAGAGTCCGAGAATTAAACTCAAACTAATAACAACCGTTTTAATATTGGCAGTGATTGAAGAGAGTTTATCAATTACCTTTTTGTTCTGGAAGTAAGAAACTCTCTCTATTACACCCTGAAGAGAATCTTGACTTAAGTAATTAGAAATCGGAGCATAATAACTTGGGTCGCGGGCTTTGATATTTAAGGAAGGCAGAAAAGGATTATATCCTATTTGTTCTAGAGCTTCAAGATAAATTGGCTCTTGTTTGTGTTTCTCAATGAAGTTCTGGAGAGCTTTTTCCCGAGAGATATATTTAACACTTTCTATCTCATTAGAAAACTTGTAGAGGTCTCTTTCGACATTTAAAATTTCCTCTTCAAGAACATTTTCTTTGAAATAAACAGAGACATCAACTTTGCTTTGAACTTCCTTAATTAAAAAATTACTTATTCCCTGAAAAAGAAAGAGGGAGGTGATTAGAAAAACAGCGATTGCCATAATAAACATTACCTCAAAACCAAGAACTTTATTACGTGAAAATCCCTGCCAAGCAAATTTTAAAATACGTTTTAAAGATGTAAACATAGATTAGTTGTTAGTGAGTAGTAGGTAGTGGGTAGTGATTTTAAAGGATGAACTTGCCGGATTGTTCGTCACGAATCAGCCGGCCCGCTTCTAAAGTGATAACTCTTTTAGCCAGACCATCAATAATTCTTTTATCATGGGTGGCTAAAATAACGGTAGTACCAGATTTGTTGATTCTCTTGAAAAGATCTATTACTTCAAATGTGTTGTAAGGATCTAAATTTCCAGTCGGTTCATCAGCAATAACAATTTCCGGCTGATGAACCAGGGCTCGAGCTATTACTAACCTTTGCTGCTCTCCTCCAGAAAGTTCCTGGGGAAAATTCTTGACTCTTTCCTGGAGTCCAACTATTTCCAAAATCCGGGGAACATCCCGGGTAATATCTTCATCAGAAAATCCCATCACCTCGAGAATATAACTGACATTTTCATAAACTGTTTTTGAAAAGAGAAGTCGGTAATCTTGATAAACCACTCCGATTCTTTTCCGGATTTTTTGAAGCTCATTGGATTTTATTCCAGCAATATTTTTGTTGTTGAAAAAAATCTCGCCCTCGGTCAGTTTTTCCTCGCCGATTAGCAGTTTTACCAAAGTTGTTTTGCCCGCCCCTGATCTACCAACAATAGAGACAAATTCTCTCGGCTGAACACTAAAAGAAATATTTTTTAAAGCCGTAATGGGAGAGGAATTTAGACTGGAATAATAAATTTTACTAACATCTTTAAATTTAATCATGAACCGAGCTTCCATTTATGGAAGCGAAGGTGAAGAAGAGAACGAAGTTCTCTTCGCCTTTTATAATTTTATTTCTGCCTGAATAAATTTATCCAAATTTCCATCAAGTACTGCTTCAACATTTGTCGTCTCAACTCCAGTTTGAATGTCTTTGCAGAGCTTGTAAGGATGTAAAATATAAGAGCGGCGTTGATTCCCCCAACTGGCAGAAATTTTCTTCCCTTTAACCTTTTGAATTTCTTTTTCTTTCTCCTGCTGAGAAAGACGGAAAAGTTTTGCCGCTAAAATCTGCATTGCTTTTTTTCGGTTTAATCCTTGTAATCTTTCCTCTTGAGAGCTTGCTTTAAGACCGGTTGGTAAGTGGGTAATCCGAACAGCCGATTCTCGTTTGTTTACATATTGTCCGCCAGGGCCTGAAGCCCCAAAGGTCTCGATTTTTAAATCTTCTGGTTTGATTTTTATCTTTGAAATATCAGATTCCGGAATTTCGGGCAGAACTTCTACTTTGGCAAAAGAAGTGTGACGAAGAGCCTGAGCCGAAAAAGGCGATATCCGGACCAGTCGATGAATGCCCTGTTCATTTTTTAAAAAGCCATAGGTATAATTTCCCTTAATTTCCATTGAAACTTCTTTGATGCCGATTCTGCCTTCTGGTCCTCCTCCTTCGCCAAAATTCCGAGCTAAAATTTTTGTTTTTAATTCCTGAAGTTGGCAATATTTCCGATACATCCTCAAAAGCATGACTGCCCAATCTTCGGCATCTCTCCCCCCGGCTCCGGCTTGGATAGTAAGAATGGCCGGTAATTTATCGTAATGGCCCGAAAGAAAAACTTTTTTCTCTTCTTCTTTTATTTTCTCCCTTAAGCCCTTATAATTTTTTTCTAATTCTTTGAATTCTCTACTATTTTCTTCTACAAACTTAGATATCTCTTTAAGGTCCTGGATTTCCTTCTTCAAATCTTCCAGATTTTTAATATCGGTTTCTAATAAAGCAATCCTCTGGGATATTTCAGCTGCCTTTTTCTGGTCCTGCCAAAAATCCGGCTTATTGGTCTGTTCTTTAAGAGCTTTTATTTCTTTCTTTTTTTTGTTTAAATCAAAATGGTCGCTAAGGTCGAGGAATTGGGCTTCCAAATTTTCAATTTTCCCTTGTAATTCATTCATGGTCTAGTCGATGAACTTCGTTCATCTTCACCCTTCGCTGCGCTCGGGTGAGCCAAGAGTGGGAATCGAACCCACGCCCTACGATTTACGAAACCGTTGCTCTACCAAACTGAGCTATCTTGGCAAAAATTATTCAAATGCTTTATCTAAAGGCATAAATTTGTCCTCTAAACCATGCTCTTTGGCTACTGGCTCTAAAGTAATATATCCTTTAGCTAAATTTATCCCTTGTTTAAAAGCAGGATCAGACAATACAGCATTAATACCTCCTTGGGCAAATTTCTTAATATATTCCCTGGTAGCAGCATTTAAAGCATGAGTAGCTGTAGATCCTACGGTAGCTGGAATATTAGGAATACCAAGATAAACTATTTTTTTACCAGTCTGAGGACCAGTAACTATTACTGAAGGATTCTTAATATTAGTAATTTGAGAAAACTCACAAATCCCGCCTTGATCTATAGCTACATCTCCAATCACCGTACCCTCTTTCATAATGTCTAACATCTCTGTTTTAATCAATCTATCGGCTCTGGCTCCTTTAATATATATTGAACCAATAATAATATCAGAATCTTCAAGTTCTTTTCCTAAAATCTCTCTAGTAGACTCTAAAATCCTAAGATTAGCCCCAAAAGCATCAGCTAAAGGTTGAAGTCTTTGTGCCAGTTTAATTCTCTGCTCTTCTTTTAATTCTAAAATGATGACATCTGCCCCTCTGCCCAAAGCAGAATAAGCAGAATTCTCACCAACTACTCCCCCGCCAATAATTAAAACCTTGCCGGCCATGTCCTTGATGCGATTGATTATTTTGTTGGCAATACCATGCGGCGAAGCGAGATAACTGCTGGCTATATCAATTATTCTCTGACCGGCCACCTCGCTCATTGGAGCTAATAACGGCGTGGTTCCGTCTTCCAGAGCAATCGTTTCGTAAGCAATAAATGTTCCTTTGCTCTCAATGGCAGCTATTGTTAACTCTTTATTATTGGGATTAGCCAAATGAAGATAGGTAAAAAGAGTTAATTTTTCCCTTAAATACTGGAATTCTTTTTTTTGCGGTTCTTTCACCTTAACCATTAAATCGACTCTTTCCCATACCTCTGAAGCATTGTCTACCATCTCAGCTCCTGCCTGACGATATTCCTCATCGGAAATTTGAGAACGCGTACCTGCTCCCCTTTGAACAAGAATCTCATGTCCCATAGCCGTTAATTCCTTAACGGATTGAGGCGTTAAACCAACCCTTGTTTCTGTATTATCTTTAATTTCGGTAACCGTACCTATTTTCATTTTATTTTTATTATAATTAATAATTTATTAAGAGGCGAATGATGGGAATCGCCGCCCGTCTCAACCTCTTGCCCCCCACTAATTTTTATAAGCGAGGTGCGGGAATCGAACCCGTATCTCAACCTTGGGAAGGTTGCATAATACCATTATACTAACCTCGCAGAATAATCATTGACTAATGAAAAAATTTCTAATCCCCTGGAAAATTTTCTGCCAAATTGATTCTTTTTCCGAAAAGCCATTATCTTTTTGGTTTTGATTAAGCCCTTCTTTGTCTGACTCAAAAATAACAGCCACTGCCTTTTCCTCTTCTTCTTTAAGATTAAAATCATCTCGCGCCACCTTCTCTAAATATTCCTCTTCCTCTTCCTTCGTCCGAAAAATTTGAGATTGAAGAGACCCTTCTTTCTCTTGAAGTTTTTGAATCTCCTCTTTAAGAGAATTGATTCTTAAATCAAGCTCTCTTCTTTTCTGACCCATCCTTGAACTGCCGATAATCAGCCAAGTTGTAATCAAGATAATTCCTATCCCTCCAAATAGGAAAAATATTATTGAAAAAAAATTCCTTTTTATCTTCTCCCTCTTTTTAATTTTCTTAAATTTTGTTAACATGGGATAGAGAACTTATGAAAACAAAATCTATCTTTAGAATAATCTGGCTTATACTAATTTCTTTGGTGATTTTAAGCATGGTTGGGTTTCTAATCTGGCCTCTTTTTTAATTTACCATAAGTTCCCCCTGCCTTCAAGTTAGTCCTCTTTTAACATTTCTAAAAAGACGCGAGGAGGTATATTAATTTTACCTCTGGCTTTTAATTTCTTTTTGCCTCTTTTTTGAATTTCGAGCAATTTTCTCTTTCTGGTCACATCGCCTCCGTATAGAGGAGCTGTCACATCTTTTCTTCGGGCCCTTATTGTTTCTCTGGCAATAACCCTGCCTCCTAAAACAGCCTGGAGGGAAACAGCAAACTGTTGGGGCGGTAGAAGTTCTTTCAATCTACAAACTATTTTTTTCCCCTCAGAAAATGCCTTTTCCCAGGGAACAATTTTTGAAAAGGGCTCTTCGGGTTCGCCGTTAATCAAAATATCAAGCCTAACCAAGTCGCTTTTTTTAAATCCAATTTGACGAAAACTGAAAGAAGCATAGCCCTGGCTAGTGCTTTTTAATTTATCATAAAAATTGCCGCTGATTATTTCTCTTAAAGAGGTTTGGGCAGACAAGATTGATTTCTGGGAAGTAAAAGATTCTGTTTTTTCAATGGAAGCACTAAAATTTTCCAGAATTTTAAAAACAGAATTAAAATACGAATTGGGAGTTATTACCTCCAGTTCAATCCAGGGTTCTTGGATTTCTTGGATTTGAGAAGGGCCAGGCCATAAAGCCGGAGAAGAAGCAAAAATCTCTTCCCCCTTCTTAGTTAAAATCTTAAAAATTACCTGAGGCGAGGTTAAAATCAAATCCAAGCCAAATTCCTGCTTTAAACGTCTGGCTGTAATTTCAGCGTGCAAAGAACCTAAAAAGCCGCAGCGAAATCCCCTGCCCAAATCCATTTTTGACTCTATCTCGAAATTTAAAGTGGGGTCATTTAATTTTAATTTATTCAAACTCTCTTTTAGATTTTCAAACTCATCTGAATTTTTCGGATATAAACTTAGAAACAAAACTGACTGGGGCTCTTTGTAACCCGGTAAGGGCTCTGTTTTGTTAATTTTTAATTTTTCATTTTTAATTTTTAATTTTGTAATAGTGTCTCCTACTTTAACTTTGGCAGGTTCTTTAATGCCGGTTTTAATATAGCCGATTTCGCCGGCTTTTAAACTTGAGCAAGATTTCAATGGCGGAGAAAAATAACCCACTTCTTTTATTTCACTCTCTGTTTCGGTTGCCATTAAATAAATTTTTTCACCGGTCCGAATTTCTCCATCAACCACTCTTAAGTAGGCAATTACTCCTTTGAAGGGGTCATATTTTGAGTCAAAAATTAAGGCTCTCAAGGGTTTATGAACTTCACCTTTTGGGCAAGGAACTTTTTCGATCACCGCTTGCAATAACTTTTCAACATTAGTACCGCATTTTGCCGAAATTTCAAAAATTTCATTTTTTGGAATGTTTAATAAGTTGGCTACCTCTTCTTTTGTTTCTTCAACCCGAGCCTGAAGTAAGTCAATTTTGTTAACTGCCGGGATAATTACTAGACCTTGTTTTTTTGCCAGTTCTAAATTAGCCAGGGTTTGGGCTTGAATTCCCTTGGTGGCATCAACTAGCAGAATTGCTCCCTCAACAGCCGCTAAAGCCCGGGAAATTTCGTAAGAAAAATCGATATGGCCGGGAGTATCTATCAAGTTCAGCATGTAGTGAGTAGTTTGTAAAGGGTAGTACAGCCGACAGGGATGCATTTTTATAGTAATGCCTTTTTCTTTTTCCAAATCCATTGAATCAAGATAACAGGAATGCATCTTCTCCCTGGAAATTGTCTTGGTCAATTCCAAAAAACGGTCAGCCAGAGTTGACTTTCCATGATTTACATGGCTAATTATACAAAAATTCCTAATAAAAAAATTCTTAAATTGTCTCATCTTCTTTTCTTTGTGTAATACTAAGCTACAGAGGACGGGCCTCGGCAAAGCTCTGGGTTACTTTTTGAATTGGGCTAAAAGAGATGACCAAATAACTTTTGGCTCCTGAGATTTTAAGAGGAAAGAAAAGAAACCATAACTAAGCACACCAACGACTATGGCAAAAAAGGCTTGTAAAAAGATTCCTGATACCTTGTTCGTGGCTAAAAAGAGAGAAGAAATCTGCAAGGTAAGATAGACGAGAATTGCCATCAGAATTGCCGAGACTAAAATTTTTAGAAAAGATAAATAAATTCTTCTAAAATCCAGTATCTTGGTTTTTCTTTTTAAAAAAGAAACGAGTAAAAAAAACTGACAGATGGAAGATATAGAAAGAGCCAAGGGTAGACCAAGAACAGAAACACTCTGGATTCCTTTAAGTTTTAAAAAACTGACTATTTTCCCCTGGAGAAAGCTAGGAGAGTTTAAAAAACCTACGAAAAAATAGCAAAGGATTATATTTAAAACCACGGAAAAAACAGCAATCTTAACCGGGGTCTTAGTATCGTGGAAAGAATAAAAAACCTTGGCTAAAAAAGGAATAAGACAATTGGCAAAAAGGGCAAGAGAGAAAATTCCAAGTGAAGCTGCAGTTAAGCGAGTATCCCACCAATCAAAGAGCCCAGCTCCAAAGATAAAAGTTCCTAAAATTAACCTAACTATCTGAGCTCTTAAAAGAAAAGTTAAAAAACTTAGGGGAATTATTAAAAAAAGGATTTGGGAAAAGATTGTAGAAAAACTTTTTAAAAATTTTTCTTTGGCATTGTTGGCGAAGTGGCGAGAAAGGATCGGGAAAGCGGCTGTAGCAAAAGAAATACCAACTAAGCCAATCGGCACTCCTTGAAGATTGTTGGCAAAGTTAAAAATTCTAATAGAACCCACTGCCAGAGTTGAAGCAATGGCAGTGATAACTATTAAATTTATATGATAGGCAGCTGCTCCCAAAGTCCGTGGAATCATTAATTTAAAAATTTTCTGAAGGCCAGGGTGACGAAAATTAAAAGAAAAACGAGGTCGGAAACCAGATTTTAAAACCGGGGAAATCTGAATCAATAAATGTAAAAGAGCACCCAAAACAACTCCATAAGCCAGTGCTCGGGGGTCAAAATTAAACAAAGGCAGAAGAAATACAATTCCAAAAATAATTCCGACATTATAAAGAATCGGAGTTAAAGAATAAGCAAAAAATAAGCTGGAATATTGCAAAATACCGGAAAATATTGAAGAAACCCCCAGAAGAATGGGGCTTAGAAACATTATTCGGGTTAAAGCGATTGTTTGGGTTTTTTGGTCCAAACTAAATCCAGGAACAAGCACTTCAATGAGATAAGGAGTAAATATTGCTAGAATTGAACAAATGACAATCAAAGCAATAAGAAAAAATGTCAGAACATTATTAGTAAGAATTTGAGCATCTTCTTTACTTTTTTTAAATTCAGCTGAAAAAACAGGCAAGAAAGCAGCCACTATCCCTCCGGTAATCAGAATGCCGTAAACAAAATCAGGAATTCGGAAAGCGGCAAAATAAATATCGGTCTGTGTTTTAGGGAGAAGATTGGCTAAAAGATTATCTCTTAAGAATCCAAGTACTCCGCTTAAAAGACCAGAGCCAGCCAGAATAGCGGCAGTAAAAGTAATTGTTTTTGTTTTAGAATTTAAGAATTTAGCAATCATAAACTTGTTTGACAAGAACGTTTAGATTTGATAAAATTAAAATGTCCTAGTAAGTTAGGTAATCGCCCCCCACCAAATTTTGGTGGGGGGAGGAAAGTCCGAACACCAAAGAAGATAGCGGGTAACGCCCGTCGACCGTGAGGTTAGAGGTGCGAACAGAGACGCCTTAGAACCTGAAAAGGTTCGGGTGCCCGTCCGGCCGAAAGGCGGATTAGGGCGAGTCCCAAAGAAAACTTTGGGGGTGAAACGGCTAAATCCTTATCAGGTGCAAGAAGAAACTCTTTGGCCAATCTCCGGATTTGTCCAAAGAGAAAGGTACTTCGCTTGAGCTAAAGAGTAATCTTTAGCCCAGATAAATGATTACCCTCGACAGAATTCGGCTTATCGACTTGCTAGGACTTTTGATTATCTAAAGTTTACAGGGGTCAGACCCATGTAACTTTCTGTAACTTTGGAATATTTAAAAGAAAAGGGTTAAAAGAGTTTTTTGGTTCTATTCTCTATATCCAAGGCCTCATTGACCAGTCTGTCGGCTTCCCGGTTTTCTTCTCGAGGAATAAGGGAAAATTTCACTCGAGCAAAATCAATTTTTAAGTTCCAAGCCTTTAAAAAAAGGGCTTGAATCCCTGGATTTAAAATTTTATACTCCCCTTTCATTTGTTTTACTAAAAGTTCTGAATCTGATGTTAGCTCTACCAACATCTTTTTTATTTTCTCTTTTCCAAAAAGAGCTTTTATTTTTTTCAAAGCAAAAATTAGACCCTGATATTCTGCTTCATTGTTAGTTGCTTCACCAATAGATTGAGAATACTTTTTCAAAACATTTCCCCGGCCATCAAAAATTAAAACGCCGAAAGCGGCCGGCCCCGGATTACCTCGTGATCCTCCATCGATATTGACGACAATTTTTTCTATGTTCTTTTTCATATCTTAAGATTATCAAAGTATTCTTTTAAACATTCTTCAAATTTGTTAAGATTTTCGTTTTTAACCGTAAATCCTGAGGCCTGGGAATGACCGCCAAAAACTTCAAGCAGATGGCCACATTTTTTCATAGCTTTAACGCTGTCTATCCCCTTAGGTGTCCTAACTGAACCTTTAGAGATTTTCTTGCCCTTTTTGAAAATAAAAGTCGGCTTCTGGAATCTATTACAAATTCTCGAAGCCAATGCTCCGCTCAAAACAAGAGGCCAGTCCTTAGCACCCTCAAAAATAACAGATTCAAGGTCTTGGCTGTCAAGCTTTTCCTCAATTTCTTGGCTTGTTTCTCTAATTTTTAATCTGCGCTCTTGAGTTTTTTCATAAACTTCTCGGGCGAGATTTTCAGCTTCTGATTCACCAGGAGAAACCAAAAGTAAATAACTTTTTGGTAAATGGTCTTTAACCTCCGTAATATTTAATAGCGAAATAATTTTTCTGGCAATTTCTTTTGGAGAATCTTCGGGTGATGGAGCGATTACTTTCAAAAGAGCCTGAAGTCCAGGTCGGGAGGTTTCTCTTAAGGAAGGAATTCCTTCTTTTATAAAGATTTGATTGTCCTGAGATTCCATCATCATATCGGCCAGAGTTCCCAGGGCAGTAAGTTCAACAAAACTTTTTTTAAGAGCCGTGGTTCTTTTATTCCCTAAAAGAGTTTGAGTCAGGTAATATGAAACTCCAACTGCTGCCAATTGTTTAAAAGGATAATTATCTCCTTTTTGCTGAGGATCAACAACAATGGAAGCTTCTGGTATCTTGTCTAAAACCTGGTGATGGTCAATAATTATTGTTTCTAATGCAATCTTCTTGGCTAATTTTATTTCTTCGAAATTAGTTATACCGCAGTCTAAAGTAATTAATAAAGCCGGAGAATATTTTTTAAAAAAATTAATGGCTCCTTTATTCAAGCCATACATTTCCTTTAAATTTCTCTCAGAGAAATAAACTGCCTTAATTTCTCCTCCTAAGCTTTTTATTGTTTCTTCTAAAATAATAAGTGAAGTTACACCATCTAAATCTGAATCAGCAAAGAGTAAAATTCTTTCTTTTTTCCTAATGGCTTTCTTGATCCGTTGAACCGCTTTTTTAAGATTTTTAATTTCTAATGCCATAGGTAATTATAGAATAATTACAACCAATCGTAAATAAAAAAAGAACCCTTCACCATCCACTACCCACTACCCACTACCCACTACTCACTATTCACTATTTGAGGGCGGCAATGCCCAGCATCCTCTCCCCAGCCAGGTAATTTAGCATTGCCCCTCCGCCAGTGGAAATATAAGAAAATTTTTCGCTTAAGCCGAATTGATTTAAAAGTTTTGTTGTATCTCCTCCCCCAGCGACTTTAAAAG
>Ga0210006_1002884_pt1 | contig 10997 bp, 12 predicted proteins | sample CryGey02umfilter_2_FD_185452 | JGI IMG/M metagenome (GOLD analysis project Ga0210006, IMG submission 185452) | Groundwater microbial communities from aquifer in Utah, USA - Crystal Geyser 4/10/14 0.2 um filter (SPAdes) (version 3) | ecosystem: Environmental > Aquatic > Deep subsurface >... | reverse complement strand
TCTATCGGCCAGTTACAAGTGCCTTTCCCAAGTGAGCAAAATCTTTTAAATGCTTTAGGCGCTATGTTGGCAGCTAAACAAGTTGGGGTGAGTTTTCAGCAAAGTATTAAGATTTTAAAGCGATTCAAACTTCCTAAAAGAAGAAGCGAAATCATTGGCGAGAAAAAAAGAATTTTAGTGATTGATGATCATGCTGACCATCCCACAGAAGTGAAAACTACTTTAGCCAGTTTAAAAGTTTTAAAAAGAAGAATTATTGCTGTTTATGAACCTCATCGCTATACCAGAATGAAAATGTTAGGGGATAAAGTTGGTCAAGCTTTTGATGATGCTGATGTTATTATTTCTTTAGATATTTGCCCAGCATTTGAAAAACCCATCAAAGCTATTACTGGCAAAAAAGTGAACCAATGGATTAAAAAATATAATCCCCAGAAAAAAGTTTTCTATGTGAAAAATTTAGATGATGTGCCGAAATTGCTCAAAAAAATAATTCAGCCAAAAGATTTAATAATTACTTTAGGTCCTGGTACGATTAAAGATTTAGCTCAAAAGATACTTTCTTCCATTTGTTGACAACCCCAAAAAGATGTATAATAAGCCTGAAGAAAAGGTCGAAAAATAATAATTTTCATAAAAATATGAGCAAAAAGACTATTATTATAGGGGTACTAGCTGTTTTATTTATTGCTGGTATAGCTGTAATTGCTAAAGCAATAGAAAGAATTCCAGCTCAGGTTACAGATCATTCTCCAGCTTTAGAAAAGATAGAATTTATTCACTGGAAAAAAGGTTTTGCTAGACCAGAAACAGCTAAGGCACCAAAGCCACCTGCTTGCTATAAGTTTTTGACACCAACGAAAGTGAAATGGCCAACAACTGTAAATTACGTGATAAACCCAAGCAATCCTCAAGATCTGGTTGAAAGTTTTATCGGTAGCACAATCTTTAATTCAGCTGAAACTTGGGATGTGGCAACCAGTAAGGAGTTGATGAATGATACTTACACAATTGATTACTCAGCAACCTACGGAGTTCAAAACTATAAGAATGAAATTTCTTTTGGGAATTATCCAACAGCAGGTGTAATTGCGGTCACAACTGTCTGGTACAACCCAGCCACAAAAGCAATTGTTGAGTTTGATGTAGAATTTGATACTGATTGGGCTTGGGGAGATGCGACTAATCCCGAGACTCCAAAAGCGATGGATTTACAAAATATCGCTACTCATGAGTTAGGTCACGGAGTTGGTTTAGGTGATATTTACAGTTCAAGCTGTTCAGAGGTGACGATGTATGGTTATTCTGATTACGGAGAGATTATAAAAAGAACTTTGGAACAGCCAGATATTACAGGTCTTCAAAAATTATACGGAATTTAATTAATAACATTATAAATAGAAAATTATGAGAAGATTTTTTAGTATTATTCTCGGTTCAGCGGTTGTTTTGAGCGTTTTAACCGCTCCAATCCTGACTCAAGCGGTTACGAGCACCTCGTCAATAGACGAGATTATGGCTTCTTTACAGGAGCAGATTAATAAATTAAAGACTCAGATTGAGGCCTTAATCACTCAATTTCAGGCTTTAAGACAGGCTCAAACCGAAGTCAAAGAAACAGCCAAAGAAGTAAAAGGAACGTTCCAACTGATCAATCAATTAAGATTTGGTATGACTAGCGAAGAAGTTAAGCACTTACAAGAGATATTAGCCACTGATCCAGATGTTTATCCCGAAGGATTTATCACTGGCTATTTTGGGAGATTGACCGAGAACGCAGTGAAAAAATTCCAAAAGAAAATTTGTGTTGAGCAAGTTGGGATAGTAGGACCAAAAACTTTAGCGAAAATAAATGAATTACTCACAGAAGGCGCAGGTGCTTCTGGAAAAATTCCACCAGGACTTTTAAGAGCGCCAGGTATTCTGAAAAAACTTTGTACTCCTATTACTACCACCACTACAGTTCCAGCTACCACAACTACTACAACAATTCCAGCTACTGATGAAAGATAAAGTTTTAGCTCCGTGGGTTGCAATTGGTGTTTACCAAATATTGATACTCCAACTGGTTATGTTTATCGCACAACTGAATGGGCGATTAATAATATGTTTTGTCCCGAATTAAAACCGGATGTTTCTGATGAAACATGCACAGGAGGAATTATCATTGGTTTAGGTGAAGAAGGTGCAGTCTTAGGAGAAGCTACGACCACGCCAACGACAACTACTGAAACTACACCTCCAGAAGAAACTGGGACAACTGCAGCTCCAGAAACTGAAGCCAAACCCTCGCAAAATTGGCTTTGGTACTTGATTGGCTTGATTGTTGTTGGAGGAGGTGTCTATCTTGTATTGCAAAAGAAAAAGTAGTATAATAGATTGGACGGTGGGGTCAGGGCCGACTTGTGAAGTCGGCCCTGTTTTATTTTACCCCGCACCTTTTTAAGATAAATGCCGAAGGCATAAGTTGATAAAATCAATCTTGAAAAGGTGCGGGGTTTATTTTATAATAGAGATAAAGATATTATGAATTTATCTCTTGGTATCGTTGGTTTGCCTAATGTAGGGAAATCTACTCTTTTTAAGCTTTTAACTAAGCAAGAAGTAAATATTGCCAATTATCCTTTTACTACCATTAATCCTAATGTGGCTGTTTTAGCCGTGCCAGATGAAAGATTGGAAAAAGTGGCGCAAATAAGTAAACCAGAAAAAACAGTACCGGCAGTGGTGGAGTTTTTTGATATCGCTGGCTTGGTTAAAGGAGCCAATAAAGGAGAAGGTTTAGGCAATCAATTTTTGGCTCAAATTCGCGAAACCAATGCCATTATTCAAGTAGTGAGATGTTTTTCTAATCCAGAAATAGTTCATATAGAAGGCACTGTTGATCCTTTGAGAGATATGGGAACAGTCAATACTGAATTAATGCTCAAAGATTTGGAAACAGTAACTAAAAGAATAGAAAAAATTAGCGGTGAAGCAAAATCCGGTCAAAAAGAAGCTATTAAAGAATTAGCAATTTTAAACCAAATTAAAGCTCAATTGGAAAAAGGAAATCTCTTGATAACTATTTTTGAAAAAGCATTTTTAGAAGATTTATTAATAAAAAACCTTAATCTTTTAACTGCTAAAAAACAAATTTATTTATTCAATGGAAATGAGCAAGATTTACCCCAGACAGTGAAAGGAGATTATATCATCGCTGATTTGGACAATAAACCCGATTTATCAATTCTCATCAAAAAAGCTTATGAAATCCTGGATTTAATCAGTTTTTTTACCATTGTGGGGGAGCAAGAAGCTCGGGCTTGGCCAGCAAGAAAGGGGATAAAAGCTCTGGAAGCCGCAGGAATGATTCATAGTGATTTTGAAAAGAAATTTATTAAAGCCGAAGTTATTAATTGGCAAAAATTAGTAGAAGCTGGAGATTGGGCTCAGGCTCGGCATAAAGGCTGGGTTAAATTAGAGGGCAAGGATTATGAAGTCCAGGATGGGGATGTTATAATAATAAAACACGGCTGAATTTTATTTCTATGAGAAAAAAATGTCATTTTTATGGCCAGGTACAAGGAATAGGTTTCCGTTATGTCGCCAATACAGTGGCAGAAGAATATGGCTTATATGGCTGGGTGAAAAATAACAAAGATGGTTCAGTCACTTTAGTAATTGAGGGGCTAAATGATAGTGTCCAATTTATGATTGATTATTTAAAGAAATTTTTTCACGAAAATATAGATAAAGTTGAAGAGAAAGATGAACCAGAAGAAAGATTGTGCAGTTTTGAAATTAAATATGAGACAAAATAAACCTCAAGATGGTTTGTTTTATTGGACTAAGCATTCTCAAGAAAAGTTGAGACAATATGGCTTGTCAGCCAGTCGGGTAAAAAGATTGATCAGGCATCCCGAAAGAATTGAAGCTGGTATTGCGCCAGAGACCTGGGCTTCGATGCAAACTGCTGGCTCAAAAAAACATCCTTATGAGATTTGGACCATGTATGTGATAGAAGGTCAGATCCCTTCTGTCATTGCGAGTCGCCATCAGGCGATGAAGCAATCTTTAAAAGATCGCCACGGCCTTCGGCCTCGCGATGACAAATCGAAACAGATTAGAATCATCAGCGCTTGGAAATATCCCGGTAAAACCAATCCTGGTGATCCCATTCCTATTCCCCCAGATATTTTTGAAGAGCTCATTAAAGAATTATCTATTGTAAAAGCATGACCAAAGAAGAATTTGAAAAAATAATCAGCGATGCTTTAGCTGATTTTCCTGTGTATTTTTTGGAGAAAATGAAAAACGTGGCGATTGTCGTGCAAGCCGAGCCAGATGAATTCCAGAAACAACAATTAGGTTATGCTTCCGGCAATTGCCTTCTGGGTTTGTACGAAGGAGTGCCTCAAATTAAAAGATATCATTACAATAAAGTGGCGCCTGATAAAATCACTTTTTTCCAAAATAATATAGAAAGAACAGCTAATTACGATCTCTTAAATATCAAGCAATCAATCAGAGGGATTCTCTGGCATGAAATCGGCCATCATTTTGGCATGACAGAAGAAGAAATACAAAAATATCAAAAATGACAGCCTCCGTTTTCGCGGGGGTAAACTCCGCTGTCATCCCCGTGAAAACGGGGATCTGAGACGTTGTCCTCGTGTAAACGGGGATTCCCATTTTCATGGGAATGACAAATAAAATTAAAAATTTATTTAAACTATGTCCAAAATATTTATCATTAATAATCTGGGTGAAAAACAACCTTTTTCCTGGCGAAAAGTCTATCAAAGCGCTTTGCGTGTTGGCGCGCAAAAAGCTTTAGCCAAACAAATTGCTACGCGAGTAGAGAAAGAAGCTTATAACAATATTCGTACCAGCGAAATTTTTAAAAAAGTCCAGGAGTATCTTTATCACGATTTTCCTAAAGGGGGAATGCGTTTTAGCTTAAAAGAAGCGATGAGGAAATTAGGACCGAGCGGATTTCCTTTTGAAAAATATGTGGCAGAGATTTTTAAAAGATTGGGTTTTGCTGTCCAAATTAATCAACATCTTCCAGGAAAATGTGTTTTTCATGAGATTGATTTATTGGCAAAAATAGATAGGCAATTACTCATTGGCGAATGTAAATTTCACTCTTTGCCAGGCTCAAGAGTGGATTTAAAAGTTGCTATGGCTACCTATGCTTGTTATTTAGATTTAAATACCGGAGGTTTTTTTAAAAAAGCCTCTTTGAAAAAATTGAAGACCAGACCCATGTTAATCACCAACACTAAATTTACCAGCGAAGCCATTCGTTATGCTGAATGCATGAAAATAGATTTGTTGGGTTGGCGTTATCCAATAGATAGAGGATTAGAATATGTCATTGAATCAAACAAATTTTATCCCATCACCATTCTTCCGTCTTTAAAGGGTGATTTATTAAATGTCTGTGGCAAAGAGCAAATTATGTTAGCTCAGGATTTATTATCAATTGATTTCGTCCACCGTGCTAAAAAATCAGGTATTTCAGAAAAAAGGTTATTAACTTTGAAGCAAGAGGCGGAAATATTGATGGAAGATTGAGAATCTACGACTAATGTCATTCCCATGAAAATGGGAATCTAATCAGCCCCATCGTTATGAATAATTATTATGTGTATATTCTGACGAATAAGAACAACAAAGTATTATATACAGGTGTTACTAATAATTTATCTCGGAGGATTTACGAACATAAAAATAAACTCATACCAGGATTTACAGTAAAATATAATATCAATAAATTAATATACTATGAAGTCCACGATAATATAGAAGATGCCATCCAGAGAGAAAAGAATATTAAAAAATGGTATAGAAAATGGAAAATAGAATTAGTCAATATATTGAATCCTAATTGGGAAGATTTATATTATAAGTTATAGAGTAGACGTCGTTCCCATGGAAATGGGGATTCCCGCTTTCGCGGGAATGACAGTCCTATTGGGTGTTGGGGTAAAAAAAATGCTACCATCTGTCTGAACTAAAGGACCGAAATCCTCTAATCCGTCTAAATGGTAGCAATGCTACCACCTGTTAGCACTGACGGACTTGCGTCAATCAATGCCTTCAGATGATAGCACTCTCATTATAGCAATTGTATAGGAGATGTCAAGTTAAAAATGTGGATAACTTGTGTATATGAAAAATCAAGAAATTGCCAATATTTTCTATCAAATTGCCATTTATTTGGAAATGGATAATATTTCTTTTAAACCTCAGGCTTATGAGAAAGCAGGTTTAGCTTTGGAAGGCTTAAATGAAAATATTGAAGATATTTATAAAAAAGGTGGCGAAAAAGAATTAAAAAAAATTCCTGGAGTGGGAGAAAATATTGCCCAAAAAATTATAGAGTATTTAAAAAATGGCAAAATTAAAGAGTATGAAAAGTATTATCATAAAATGCCGGTTAATATTGAAGAGCTGATTCAGGTAGAAGGTATTGGACCAAAAATGATTAAAGCGTTGTATCAAAATCTGAAAATTACTAATTTAGAAAATTTGGAGAAAGCCGCTCAACAAGGAAAATTAAGAAAGCTACCAAATTTTGGAGTAAAGACAGAACAAAATATTTTACAGAGCATCGAATTTTTAAAACGTTCCCAGGGAAGATTTTTATTAAGCGAAGCTTTATTTTTAGCCGAAGATATAATTTTACAATTAAAGAAGGTTAAAGAAATCGATAAAATAGTTTATGCTGGATCGTTACGCCGGATGAAAGAAACCATCGGTGATATTGATTTATTGGCTACAGTTCAACCCTCCTTCGCTAAACCTGCCTGCCGGCAAGGCAGGGCTTCGGAAGGGCGAAGAAAAGTAATGGATGCTTTTGTTAATTTAGATGGAATCATAAAAGTTTGGGATTATGGTTTGACCAAATCGTCAGTAAGATTTGATAAAAAGATCGATGCTGATTTAAGAGTCGTTGATGATGATGAATTTGGTTCAGCTTTGCAATATTTTACTGGTTCCAAAGACCATAATATTAAAACCAGAAAACTCGCCATGGAAAAGGGTTTGAAATTGAACGAATACGGCGTTTTTAAAGGCAAGAAATTAATTGCCGGCAAAACAGAAGAAGAAGTATATAAAGTAATTGGTTTGCCCTATATTGAACCAGAATTAAGAGAAGATCGAGGAGAGATTGAAGCTGCCCTAAAAGATGAATTGCCTAATATTATTGGTTATGATGAGATTAAAGGCGATTTACATTGTCATTCTGATTGGGATGGAGGTGAAAACTCTCTTGAAGAAATGGCAGAAGCAGCTAAGTTTTTGGGCTATGAATATCTTGGCATTTCTGACCATACGAAGTTTTTGCGAATAGAAAATGGTTTAGATGAAAAGCAGCTCTTAATTCAGCACAAAGCTATCGAAAAATTAAATGCCAAATTAAAGAATTTCAGAATTCTTCACGGCTGCGAAGCCAATATTTTAAATGACGGCTCTTTGGATATTGATGATAAGGTTTTAGCTCAATTGGATTATGTCATTGCTGGAGTTCATTCCAATATGAAAATAACTCGGGAAGAAATGACCCAGAGAATCATTAAGGCGATGAAGAATCCTTATGTGAAGATTATTTCTCATCCCACTGGTCGCTTGATTAATAGAAGAGATGAGTATCAATTAGATATTGAGAAAATTATAGAAACAGCCAGAGAAACAAGCACCGCTTTAGAGATTAATTCTTTTCCGTCAAGATTAGATTTAAATGATAAAAATATTAGAAAAGCCATAGAAAAAAGAGTAAAATTGATTATTAATACTGATGCTCATCATCGCGATCATTTACAGTTCATGAGATTTGGTATTGGTCAAGCTCGTCGAGGTTGGGCCACCAAAGAAGATATTATTAATACCTGGCCGTTGGAAAAGTTATTGAAGTTCTTTAAGGAAAGATAATTTCTCTTTTGTCATTGCGAGCGAAGCGAAGCAATCTCAGAGATTGCTTCGCTCGCCTTACGACTCGCTCGCAATGACGTCTCGATTAAAAATTAAAAATTTATTTTATGTACATTCGCTGGTTTAAAGACATTACGATTAAAGATGTGCCTATTGTTGGAGGAAAAAACGCTTCTTTAGGAGAAATGTATAATCGCTTCGCTAAAATCAAAAATCAAAAATCAAAAATCAAAATTAACGTTCCCAATGGCTTTGCCATTACCGCTAAAGCCTATTTTGATTTTCTAAAAAAAGGAAAAATACAAAAAGAAATAGAACAAGTTCTATCCCAGTCTAATCTTCAAAATATTAAAAGTTTACAGCTAGCAGGAAAAAAAATTAGAACTCTTGTTTTGAAAACTTCTCTTTTCAAAGATTTAGAGAAAGAAATTATTAAGAATTATAGAAAACTGTCTAAATTATCTGGAGAAGAAAATGCAACAGTGGCTGTTCGTTCTTCAGCCACAGCTGAGGATTTGCCTTCAGCCAGTTTTGCTGGCCAGCACGAAACTTATTTAAATATTACTGGAGAAGCAGAATTGCTCAAAGCAGTGAAAAAGTGTTTTTCTTCTTTATTTTTAGATAGAGCTATCAGCTATCGAGAAGAAAAGGGTTTTGAGCACATGAAAATTGGTTTATCAGTAGGCATTCAGAAAATGGTACGTTCAGATATCGGTTCTGCTGGAATCATGTTCACTTTAGATACAGAAACTGGTTTCCCGAACATTATTGTTATCAATGGTATTTTTGGTTTAGGAGAAATGATTGTTAAAGGCAAAATCACCCCAGATGAATTTTTAGTTTTTAAACCTACTTTAAAAAAGGGTTACGAAGCTATTATTAGAAAAGATTTGGGTAGAAAAACTAAAAAATATATTTATAGCCAGAAAGGGGGCGTGAAAGAAGTGGCGGTCTCTTTAAAAGAACAAATACGTTTTTGTTTGAACGATCAAGATATTTTGACTTTAGCAAAATGGGGATTAATCATTGAAGAACATTACTCCCAAAAAAACAAAAGATGGACTCCTCAAGATATTGAATGGGCTAAAGATGGAAAAACCGGAGAGCTTTTTATTGTGCAATCCAGGCCAGAAACAGTCCATTCACTTGATACTTCCAAATTTTATCAAGAGTATGAGATCAAAACTAAGAAAAAACCAATTTTAACTGGTATAGCCATTGGTAACAAAATAGGATTAGGGAAGGTGCGCTTGATAGAAAATGTTAATAAACTATCAGAGTTGAAAAAAGGAGAAGTTTTAGTCACGAGAATGACAGATCCAGATTGGACTTCTGCTATGCCTCTGGCTTCAGCTATTATTACAGACGAAGGGAGCAAGACTTGCCACGCGGCTATAATTTCTCGGGAATTAGGCATTCCCTGTATTGTGGGTACTGGCAAAGCCACTAGAATTTTTAAAAATGGCCAGGAAATTACTGTTGATTGCACTTCTGGAGCAGAAGGGAAGATCTTTCTTGGTAAAATTGCTTATCAGGTGAAAAAATATGAATTAAAGAGATTGCCAAAACTAAAAACCAAAATCTCTGTTAATATCGGCGCGCCAGAAATCGCTTTTCAAACAGCTTTAATACCTAGTGATGGAGTGGGGTTAGCCAGAGAAGAATTTATCATTGCGGAAAAAATTAAAATTCATCCTTTGGCTCTTTATTATTACAAAAAAATTAAAAATGACAGCAAAGCTGTCATCCCCGTGCCAACGGGGATCCCTGATTCCCGCTTTCGCGGGAATGACAAAGACGTCGAGAAAAAATTAACTAATATAATTAAGCAAATAGAAACATTAACCATTGAGCATAAAGATAAGAAACAATATTTTATCAAAGAATTAGCAGAAGGCATTGCTCAAATAGCTGCTGCTTTTTATCCTAAAGAAGTCATCGTGAGATTTTCTGATTTTAAGACTAATGAATATCGGCAATTGATTGGTGGAGAATTATTTGAACCACTTGAGGAAAATCCCATGTTAGGTTGGCGAGGGGCTTCACGTTATTATGATCCTCAATATCAACCAGCTTTTGAAATGGAATGCCAGGCCATGAAGATGGCTATTGAGAAATTTGGTTTAAAGAATATTAGCGTGATGGTGCCTTTCTGCCGCACTCCCGAAGAAGGGGAAAAAGTGGTGAAAATTATTAAAAAATATCTCCGAGAGACAAAAATTTATGTCATGGCAGAAATTCCCTCCAACGCCTTATTAATTAATCAGTTTTTAGATATTTTTGATGGCATGAGTATTGGCAGCAATGATTTAACGCAATTAGTAATGGGAATTGATAGGGATAATGCTGGTTTGGCTAAAATTGCCAATGAAAATAATGAAGCGGTGAAAAAGATGATCAAAGAAATTATTCAAGTTTGCCGTCAAAGAAAAAAATATGTAGGCATTTGTGGCCAGGCTCCCAGCGATTATCCAGATTTTGCTGAGTTTTTAGTCAAGGAGGGGATAACCGCTATTTCCTTAAATCCAGACACAGTGATAAAAACTATTTTACATCTCGCAAAAATAAAAGAATAATTATATGTCGTCATTGCGAGCGAATTAAAGCCTTTAGCCGCGAGCGAAGCGTGGCGGGAAGCAATCTCAAAACACACACAATAAATATGCCCCACCAATATTATGTTTATATTTTAACTAATAAATTTAATAGAGTTCTTTACACTGGAATTACTAATGACATCTATCGAAGAGTATACGAGCATAAAAATAAATTAATAAAAGGATTTTCAAGTAAATATAATGTTACAAAATTAATTTATTATGAAGTGTTTGATAATGTTGAATCTGCGATAGTGCGAGAAAAACAAATTAAAGGCGGGTCCAGACAAAGGAAAATCAATCTTATAATGAATATGAACCCGATGTTTATTGATTTATACGATAGTTTATGAGATTGCTTCGTCCTCCCGCTTTCGCGGGAGTCCTCGCAATGACAGATAAAATAATATGTTCAAAATTGATGATATAAAGTTAAAGATTATCAAAGATTCACGAGGTGAAGATACTTTAGAAGCT
>Ga0210006_1002883_pt1 | contig 10998 bp, 7 predicted proteins | sample CryGey02umfilter_2_FD_185452 | JGI IMG/M metagenome (GOLD analysis project Ga0210006, IMG submission 185452) | Groundwater microbial communities from aquifer in Utah, USA - Crystal Geyser 4/10/14 0.2 um filter (SPAdes) (version 3) | ecosystem: Environmental > Aquatic > Deep subsurface >... | reverse complement strand
TTGGTCAAGCCAAAATATCTGAAAGTGTTGCTAAAAGCGCTAAAGAAAGAGCCGAAAATGAGAGAGATGTCGCTTATGATAACATTAGAAAAAAAAGAAAGGTAGAATTACAAGATAAATATGACTCTGAACTTAGAAAAAATAGAATTAAAATATTTGGTATTCCTTTTATAGTTGGGCTGATAATTTTCTTTACTATTAAATATGGACTGCAAGATACAAGAGAATTATTCAAATATCTTATTGGTTGCTCAGTAGAAGTAATTTTTGGATTACTTCCACTTTTACCGTTAAACAAAAGACTTGTTAGAAAAAATAGTGACTATATTAATGGGATTGAACAAACAATTGAGAATGAGATTATTGAGCTTAAGAAAAAATCGGAAAAATTAACCCATACATAGAGGCTAATAAAAAGAAATAAAAAATGCCGCAATTACGGTAATGCGGCCAACCACGTCCTTTTCCCTCTGGGAAATGACAATGCAAACTTAAGAACAAAATTTGAAAAAAGTAAACTTATTCAAAAATAAATGAGATGACAATAGCCGAACTAAAACCATTGAAAGAAAGCGAAGTTAAGATAGAGTTTAAAGAGGGTAAATAAAATCAGGTATATGAATAAACAATTAACACCATCAGATATAGAAAGCATTGTACCATCAGGCGAAGGCTACAATGCAGAGTTTAAAATAAGAGTGCCTAATAAGTTAAAAGAATTAACAGAAGAGGTTTGTGCTTTTGCGAATGCTGCTGGGGGTGTTTTGCTTATCGGAGTAAGCGATAATAATGTTATTCAAGGAGTTGAGATAGATAATGCAAAACGTTCAGCAATCCAAAATTCATTAAATGAAATTAATCCTCATTTGCCAACCGAATTTTATCCAGTAAATGTTGAAGGGAAAACTGTTTGGGTAATAGAGGTAAATACAGGGACACAAAAGCCTTATGTTTTATCGGGAGCGATATATGTCAGGCAAGGCTCAAATACGCAAAAGCTGACTTCCGTTGAACAAATGAGGGATTTTTTTCAGCAATCTCAGAGAATATACTTTGATGAAGCACCTTGCACTAATTTTAATATCAAACAGGATATTGATGATAAGTTTTTTGAAGAATTTCGCATAGATGCTCAGTTATCAAAAACGGTTAATCGCAAGCAAATAATCAATAACCTACGTTTGCTCTTACCCGATGGAAACATGAAAAACGGTGGCGTCCTGTTCTTTGCGAAAGCACCTGAAACCTTTATCGACACTGCCGAAATTCGGTGTGTTGCTTTTGAAGGAATAAACAAAACGCAAATAATCGATGATAAAATATTTGGTGGTCCGTTGTTGAAACAATATCAGCAGACAATGCAGTGGTTAAAAGGAAAATTAAATGTCCGTTATAAGATTGAAGGTAGTGGCCCAAGAAAAGAAATTTGGGAAATTCCAGAAACAGCATTTAAAGAAGCAATTATCAATGCCCTTTCTCATAGAGATTATTACGATAAAGGAGCACGAACAACAATTGAGCTTTTCAACAATCGTGTTGAAATAAGTAATCCGGGAGGATTGACCAGTGCAATTAAACCTGCTGAATTCGGAACTAAAAGTCATAGTCGCAACCCACTGGTTTTTGGATTATTTGAACGGGTTGATATGGTAGAAAAAATAGGTTCAGGTATTAGTAGAATTAATGATGCCATGAAAGATGCCAAACTAGCTAAACCTGTTTTTATAACAGAGGGGATTTTTACGGTTGTATTTAATCGTGTTACTGTGGAAGAAACTGTGGAGAAAACAACTAGGGAAAAGATAATAGAACTTATTAGAAATAATTCAACAATAACAACTAAAGATATTGCTGATTCCATAGGTATAACAGCAAAGGGAGTTGAGTATCAACTTGCTAAAATGCAGGAAGATAAAATACTTATTCGTGAAGGCTCTAAAAAGAGCGGTAATTGGAAATTATTATAATAATACAATGATTGACACAAGGAATAAACTAGGGAATAAACTAGGGAATAAACTAGGGAATAAACTAGGGAATAAACTAGGGAATAAACTAAGAGATAAAACAGATGATAATGGTATGACTAAAAAAGATAGTTCCCCATATAATGAAATGAATTCTCCAAAAAGATAGAATTATGAACACACCCTCATTTAAAGAAGACCACATCAGTCAAATTCCAGCGTTGCAAATGCTGCAAAAATTAGGGTATCAATACCTTTCGCCTGAAGAAGCGTTGCAATTACGAGGAAGCAAAACCACCAATGTAATTTTAGATGATGTGTTGCGTAAACAACTAAAAGAAATTAATAGTATTAAAGTTAGTGCCAACAAAACGAGCATTTTTTCTAACGATAATATTGAGCGTGGAATACTGGCTTTAAAAGACCTTCCGATGAACGAAGGTTATATCAATGCTTGTGAAACTGCCTACAACCTAATTACCTTAGGTAAAGCCTTAGAACAAAGTATTGATGGCGATAAAAAGAGCTTTACATTACAATACATCGACTGGACAAACTTAGAAAACAATGTGTTTCATGTAACCGAAGAATATAGTGTAATGCGAAGTACCAGCAAAGAGCATTATCGCCCCGATATCGTATTGTTTGTAAACGGTATTCCGCTTTGTATAATTGAGTGTAAACGCCCCGACATGCGAGAGCCTTTAAAACAAGCCATAAGTCAACACCTACGCAACCAACAAGAAGATGGAATTAGAGGATTGTACGTTTATGCTCAAATTACGTTGAGTATGGCTACACAAGAAGCTGCTTATGCCACCAATTCAACACCCGAAAAATTTTGGGCAAAATGGCAAGAGAAATTTACTACACCAGAAGAAGAAGCCCTGTATAAAAAAATCATACTTGAATTAAAAAATAGCCCTTTATCTATCGAGCAAAAGAATCACTTGTTTTCTGACCGTTTTAAATATGTACGTCAGTATTTCGATGCGTTGGAAAATGATAACATTTTACCTACCGTTCAAGACGAATATTTGTACGGATTATGTAGCCCCAAGCGATTAATGGATATTATTTTTAGTTTTGTTTTGTTTGATAATGGAGTAAAAAAAGTGGCTCGTTACCAACAGTATTTTGCCATTAAAAAATCCTTACAACGCATTCAATCTATTGAAAACGGCAGAAGAAAGGGAGGAGTTATTTGGCACACACAAGGAAGTGGGAAATCACTAACCATGGTAATGTTGGCACAAGCAATTGCAATGGATAAATCCATTCGTAACCCTAAAATTATTTTAGTTACCGACCGAACCGATTTAGATAATCAGATAACAGGTACATTTCGTAAATGCGGAAAATTTGTAGAAAATGCTGCTACAGGGCAACGCTTGGTAGAATTATTAGAAAGCAAAAGTGATGCGGTGGTAACCACCATCATCAATAAGTTTGTTGCTGCTATGAATAAAATTAAAAAACCATTAGAGAGTCACGATATTTTTGTTTTAGTAGATGAAGGGCATCGTTCACAGAATGGAACATTCAATATTGAAATGCAAAAAACGTTACCCAATGCTTGTTTTATTGCTTTAACAGGAACACCACTTTTCAAAAAAGATAAAAGCACCGCTTCAAAATTTGGAGGAATTATTGATGCTTACACGGTTGACCAGGCGGTAAAAGATAAAGCCGTTGTACCCTTACTTTACGAAGGAAGATTAGCAAGGCAAACAGTAAATGCAAGCCCTTTAGATACGTTTTTCGGAATGGTTTCAGAACCTTTAACAGAATATCAAAAAGCCGATTTTAAACGAAAATTTAGTCGTGCCGACCAGTTAAATAGTGCCGAACAGAAGATTTATGCCATTGCTTGGAACATCAGTTTACATTTTAGAGACAACTGGCAAGGAACTCCTTTTAAAGCTCAATTGGTTTGCGATAAAAAGGTGAATGCCATTCGCTACAAAGAGTTTTTAGATGAGATTGGCATTGTAAGTAGTGAGGTATTGATTTCTTCTATTGATGAAAGAGAAGGTGAAGATAGTGCTTATGAAAAATCGTCAGAAAAAGAAAATAGATTTTGGAAAAAGATGATGGATGAACATGGAAACGCTAAAACCTATGAAAAAAACATCATCAGCCGATTTAAAAATCAGAAAGACCCCGAAATCATTATTGTAGTAGATAAATTATTGACTGGATTTGATGAACCAAAAAACACGGTATTATACCTTACCAGAAACTTACAAAGTCATAAACTATTACAAGCCATAGCAAGGGTAAATCGTATTTATCCTGATAAAGAATTTGGTTATATCATTGATTATTACGGTGTAATAGAGAATTTAGATGATGCTTTATTACTGTATTCTTCGTTTGAAGATTTTGATGAAGAGGATTTAGAAGGAACAATGCTTAACATTAACGAAGAAATTAAAAAATTACCTCAAAAACACTCCGAGCTTTGGGATATTTTTAAAACAGTTGCCAATAAACGAGATGCTGAAGCTTACCAATTATTATTAAGAGATGAAGCCATTCGTGTAGTGTTTTATGATAAGTTAGCTGTCTTTGCAAAAGGATTAAAACTAGCCCTTTCATCCATGCAGTTTCACAAGGAAGTGGAAGAAAAAACCATTAATCGCTACAAAGAAGACTTGGCAATGTTTATGAAATTACGATTAGCGGTAGTAGAACGATATTCTGATACAATAGATTACAAACAGTATGAGGGTCAAATTCAAAAATTGATTGACACCCATATTACTACCGAAAAAGTAGAAGTTATTACGGAGTTAGTAAACATTTTTGACAAAGAAAAATTTCAGCAAGAAGTAGAAAATACCACAGGTAAAGCTGCAAAAGCAGATAAAATTGCCAGTCGAACTGCGAAACATATTTCAGAAAAAATGGACGAAGACCCAGCTTTCTACAAAAAGTTTTCGCAAATGCTTAGTGAAACCATTGCTGATTACGAAGCAAAAAGAATCAATGAAGCACTTTACCTGAGCAAAGTTCAGGAAATTATGGAAAATGTTTTAGCACATACCGATAGTGATATTCCTGAAGTATTAAAAGATAAAGACGTAGCAAAAGCATTTTATGGATTAACCATTGAAACTTTAAATGATAAAGTACAGGATTCTATCATTAAAAAAGAAATTGCAGTACAAACAGCATTACAAATAGATGAATTCATAAAAAGTGCTGTTTTAGAGAATGGTAAACCAGTTATTGATTGGAAACATAAAACAAACATTACTGGAAAACTTTTGATAGAAATTGGTGATTACTTGATTGATGAAGTTAGAGATAAATACAATATTCCGTTGTCGTTTGAAGAAATGGATGAAATTGCAACAAATTGTATTGAAGTTGCCAAACTACGTTACAAATAATGAACGCATCTATTCAATTTGGTTCTAAAAAGATTGTTTTTCATATTGAATATTCAACTAGAAAAACATTAGGTATTACCGTAACTCCTGATATGGATGTAATAGTAAAAGCTCCTATAGATAGTACTCTTGAAAAAATAGAAGAGAAAATTATTAAGAAAGCTCCATGGATAATTAAGCAACAAAGTTATTTTCTGTCTTTTCATCCAAAAACAACCAAACGAAAATACATTAGTGGTGAAACACATTTGTATTTAGGCAGACAATATCTTTTAAAAATAGAGTTATCCAAAGATGAGTCCGTAAAGCTTAAAGGAAAAAATATTGAAGTAAGAACTTCAACTATTTCGAATGTAAAAAAGATGATGCAATATTGGTATTTGCAACAAGCAAAAATTAAGTATCATAACATTGCTCAACCACTGATAGAAAAATTCAAGAAGTATAATGTTGAGCCCAATTCAATAGTTTTAAGAGAAATGCCAGCTCGTTGGGGTAGTTGTACACCGAAAGGTAAAATAATATTGAATCCCGAATTGATAAAAGCTCCCAAAGGATGTATTGAATATGTAATTATCCACGAATTGTGCCATTTGATACATTATAATCACACACAAAAATTTATTGATTTACAAACAAAAGAGATGCCCGATTGGGAGAAATGGAAATCGAAATTGGAGAAATTACTTGCATAGATAATTTTTTTATTTTATCCCAAAATCTAGTAAAGTTGTTGGTATTATTAAGCTAGATAGTTTTTTTAATGGAAAATATAATACTATGAAACAGCACCTAGAACAGCACCCAAACAAAAAAGCCCTTGAAAAACAAGGGCTTTAGAGTATTTTGGCGGAGAAAGAGGGATTCGAACCCCCGGTACCTTGCGGTACAACAGTTTTCAAGACTGCCGCATTCGACCGCTCTGCCATTTCTCCGCTGCAAAAGTAACAATTGATTTTAAATATGAAATAGTTTTCTGCTTTTTTTGAAAAAATATATTTAAACCCCTCAGCATCATACTATACTCAACGCACATAGATTTTCTATTTTTCACTCTTTCTTTTTCTCTTTCTCTGCTTTAAAATTTTAAACCATAGCTACGGCTATACTTGGCTTACACACAAACTCGCTCAAACAGCCACTGGCTATTTGCCGTGCCTTGATAAAGAAAAAAATAAATTCTTCAAAATTCCCGAAAACCTATGTGTGTTGAGCATTTATTAATTATTTTTGCTACCTAGTATTGATTTTTCGATTATTATAAATCAACCTCTTGTTAGAAAAATGGTATAATTTTTATTAATTTTCTAAACTGAATTTTATTAACTTTGAAATTAAATGAAAAAAATTAGCTCTTTACTTCTATTACTTTTTGTATTAACAATAAGTTCTTACGCACAAAATTTAAAAGCTTATTTTACGCATTGTACTTTCTATTCTCCATTAAGTGGCCCTTACATTGAAACCTATTTATCAATTGTAGGAAATTCTATCAATTACGTTAAAAATGAAAACAATACTTTCCAAGGGAGTATTGAAATCACTTATCTTTTTAAGCAAGGTGAAGAAATTAAACAATTTAAAAAATACAACCTACTTAGCCCTGAATTAGCAGACACTTCATCCGAAAAGGTTAATTTTATTGATCAACAACGTATTTCTTTGCCTGCTGGAAGTTATGAATTTGAAATTTTAATGAAAGACTTAAATTCCTCTCATCCTCCATTTAAAAACAATCAAATAATCAATATCAATTATAATGATAAAAAAATGGCCATCTCTGATATTGAATTAATTGAATCATTGAGTAAAACAACTGAAAAATCTATTATTTCTAAAAATGGGTATGATATAATTCCTTATACTTCTGATTTTTTTCCTGAAAATTATGAAAAAATTGCATTTTATGCAGAAATTTATAATGCTAATAATATAATTGGCGATGAAGATAGTTATCTGATTACGTACGCTATAGAGTCTTATGAAACCAAAGAAGTAATTGGCAATTTAAAAGGTTTCAGTAGGGAAAAAGCAAAACCCGTTTCTATCATCTTAAAATCTTTTTCTATTGTTGATTTACCTTCTGGAAATTATAATATCAACATCGAAGCTCGAGATAAAAACAATGAACTCCTGTTGCAAAAAAAGATATTTTTTCAACGCAGCAATCCAAAAGTAATATCTACTCATTCTCCAACAGATATTTCTTCCTCTTTTGTAGCAGAAATGAGTAATAATGAATTAACTGATTATATAAAAAGCGTAGAACCTATTTCATCTGCTATAGAACTCAATTATGCTAGAAACCAATTGAAAGGAAACAATACGGAACTCATGCAGAAATATTTTTATAATTTTTGGTTTACACGAAACCCAGAAAATCCAAAAGAAGCATGGATAACATATAAAAAAGAGGTTGATATTGTGAATAAAGAGTTTAGCACGGCTATTAAAAAAGGTTATGAAACCGACAGAGGCAGAGTATATCTTAAACATGGAAAACCTAACACCATTGTTCAGAGATACAGCGAACCAAGTGCCTATCCTTATGAAATTTGGCACTATTACAAAGTAACTAATTTTAGTAATATTCGATTTGTATTTTACAATCCAGATTTAGTGAGTAACGATTTTCCTATGCTTCACTCCAATTTACCTGGTGAACTTAACAATCCTCAATGGAAAGTTCAATTACACAAAAGAACCAACCAACCTAAGGATATGGAAGAAAAAAACAATAATGAACATTGGGGAGGACAATCTGATGATTTTTTTAATAATCCACGATAATCGTTTAACGTGAATAAGATAGCTATTGTAATTCTTAATTGGAATGGAAAAGGCTTTCTTGAAAAGTTTCTCCCATCCGTAATAAAATTCAGTCAAAATGCTGAAATTATTATTGCAGATAATTGTTCTACAGACAATTCCATCGATTTTTTAATAGCAAACTATCCTGAAATTCGCATTATTAAATTAAAAGAAAACTACGGGTTTGCAAAAGGCTATAATGAAGCATTAAAAGAAGTTAATGCTACTTATTTTGTTTTACTGAATTCGGATGTGGAAGTAACCGAAAATTGGTTAAATCCATGCATTAAATTACTTGAAAGCGATGCATTTATTGGTGCTTGCCAACCAAAAATAAAAGCCTATCACAATAAAGAATATTTTGAATATGCCGGAGCAGCAGGTGGTTTTATTGATAAATACGGATATCCATTTTGCAGAGGAAGAATTTTTGATACCCTAGAAAAAGATACCAGCCAATATGATAATGAAACAGAAGTTTTTTGGGCATCGGGAGCTTGTTTGTTTGTTAAATCATCAGTTTTTAGCCAATTAGGTGGTTTTGATGCTACATTCTTCGCACACATGGAAGAAATAGATCTTTGTTGGCGAATGCAACATTTAGGCTACAAAGTGATGTTTACACACCTATCAACTGTTTATCATGTGGGTGGCGGAACATTAAACAAAACAAATCCAAGAAAAACTTTCCTTAATTTCAGAAATAATTTACTGATGCTTTATAAAAATTTAACCAAACAAAAACGATTCTCAATTATTTTGATTCGATTACTTTTGGACGGCATTGCAGGAATTAAATTTTTGGTTGAAGGAAAACCAAAACATACCTTAGCAGTAATTAAAGCTCATTTTGCATTTTATAAATTACGACACGCTTACCCAAGTAAAATCATTCCTTGTCTAAATCTAAAAGGATATTATAACAAAAACATCCTTGTTTCTTATTATTTAAAAAAGCAGCGACTATTTTCAAAAATAGGCTTCCGTTAAATAATGTTAAATAAAATAGCTTTTTACTTGTTTTTTAATAAAAAAAGTCTAATTTAGAGTATTGTAATTTTAATATTGAACTTAATTAAACGAAATGGGCAGACCAGCAACAAAACCAACCAAATTAAAAGACGGATTTTATTTAGAAATAAGAAATAAAGGTGCCAAATCTGGCATCAAAATAAGAAGAGATTCCAAAGAAGCTATGTTATCAGCTATTAAAGAATATGAAAGAGTGAAAGATGTAGTCGTTCTTGGTGAATCAAAAAATGGCAAAATAAAAGCAGTATAATTGAGTTTGTCCAGAATGTCATTGTTTTGACAAAGGGTCATGACCCCTTGGTGAACTTTATAGACATACTCTAATAGGTTAATTGCTTTCGGCTATTTGAATCATTATTCTTTCTAACTTAATTTTCATCGCAGCAGCAGAGCAATTGTAGTTATTAACTATTATAGCAAATGCAATTGTTCTACCGCTCTTTGTTTTAGCATATCCAGCATAGCTTCTCACTCGGTTCATATACCCACTTTTTGCGTATATATTTCCTTGTGCAGCTGTATTTTTACCGATGTTAATTAATGTTCCTGATTTTCCAGCAACACTAAGTGTGTTGTAGAAATCTGTTTTATTCTTACTTTTTTGATGCATATAAATTAGCACATCAACCAATTGTTTTGAAGTTAATGCATTAAACCTCGATAAGCCACTTCCATCAAAAATGCTCATACCTTCTACATCAATTCCACTCTTTCTCCAAAAAGAAAGCATTGCTTCTGTCCCTGAAATTGTTGATCCCACTCCGTTTTGTTTTAATCCTATGTGATTAATTAAGTGTTCGGCATATAAATTTATACTATGTAGATTTGTTAATTTAATAAGCTCAAAAAGTGTAGGCGATTCTGTGTACGTTATTTCTTTAGTTTCTTTGGGATTATACAAACTATCCTCCGTGTTTGCTGACAAAAATTTGATTTTTGTTTTCACGCCTGTTTCATTTAATCTACTATTCAACAGAAATGCCGCAAGTGATTCTGGATTAGGAATTGAGCCTTTTATATTAAATTCATTTCTATTTTTTGGAATACTTCCTGAAATTAAACGGTTAAACTGATTTGGCCCGCCATAGATGTAGGCTAAATCTTTTCCAACACTATTACTAACTATATTGTTTGTTAAATCTAAATTAGGAATTTTAGGTGTAACTGAATTAATTTCGACCTTACCTCCTACTTCGCTAGCTGATTTTAATGAAAGGGTATAGAAATTTTCATAAACACTAAGTCCATTGGCTCCAGCACCATAATAGTTACCAATATCGCCCCAAATCCATGTTGAAGGAAGTTGATTATTAAAAATTGTTGCATCGGTAATTATAGCTCCGTTAATTGAATCTATGCCTAAGTTTTTAATTTCTATTGCCCATTTTCGAAAAATAGCTCCATAGTGATTTTGAAAACGGTGCGAGCCTAATGCAGGATCGCCACCTCCATTAATAATTATATTGCCATTGAGGACTTTGTTAATTGTATCAATTTCCCCTTGATATAAAATTGATGTTTTAAAACGAGTTTCTTTACCTAAAATTTCGAAGGCTGTAGCTGTTGTGATTAGTTTTAGAGTTGAAGCTGGAATCAACGCTCTGTTTTCATCATAGAACGCTACTGGCAAATTGTTTTCTATATCAAACGCATAAAAACTAATGGAAGCATTTTTTAAATCCACATCAGAAACTAATGCTTTTAGTTCATTTTGTAATGGTGTTTGTTGTCCTAATAAGCTAAATGGAAGTATGGTAAAAATAAATTTGAATGCTTTAATCATTAGTTTT
>Ga0210006_1002879_pt1 | contig 11006 bp, 10 predicted proteins | sample CryGey02umfilter_2_FD_185452 | JGI IMG/M metagenome (GOLD analysis project Ga0210006, IMG submission 185452) | Groundwater microbial communities from aquifer in Utah, USA - Crystal Geyser 4/10/14 0.2 um filter (SPAdes) (version 3) | ecosystem: Environmental > Aquatic > Deep subsurface >... | reverse complement strand
GGCGACAAGTAGGATCCACTGGGTGGCTCCCAGGCAAAAATAGCCCAATGAGTGCCTCAGTAAATTTTACTGAGAAATCAGGGTGGTACCGCGGGGAAGAAACCTCGTCCCTGTGAAGTAATTATTTACTTCTTAGTGACGAGGTTTTTTGTTTTTGAGCGTTTATAGCTCAGTGGGTTAGAGCGCGGGTGGGCGGAGGCCGAGGTTGGCCGTTCGCTTCGGCCTAGGCGCACAGTATATAAATTTAAAGTCGAATTATTAAAGATAAAGTTTAAAAAAAAATAATATGAAAAACAATAAAAACAAAAAAGTAGTTTTAGCTTTTTCCGGAGGGTTGGATACCTCGTTCTGTGTTCTGTATTTAAAGGAGCAAGGATACGATGTAATTACAATGACTATTGACACCGGTGGATTTAGTAAGCTGGATCAAAAATATATAGCTAAACAGTCTAAACTCGTCGGAGCCTTAAAACACTATTTTATTGATGGGAAAAAAGAACTTTACGATAAAGTAGTCTCGTATATTATTAAAGGAAATATTTTAAGAGGAGGAGTCTATCCTCTTTCTGCTGGACCAGAACGATTAATCATTGCGACCAAATTAGTCGAGATTGCGAAAAAAGAGAATGCTTTGGCTGTGGCTCACGGATCTACAGGAGCGGGTAATGACCAGGTACGTTTTGAAGTAACAATTAACGTACTGGCGTCTGAATTGAGAATTATTGCGCCTATAAGAGATTTATCTATTACGCGAGAAGAGGAGCTTAAAATATTAGAAAAAAACAATATTTCAATTCCAACCGTAACTAAAGCCTATTCAATTAATAAAGGCATGCTTGGTGTAACTATTGGCGGAAAAGAAACAAAAGGCTCATGGGATTCACCACCGGATAATATTTATAAAGAATTTACTCCTATTAAAAAAACACCAAACAGTGCTCAAGAGATGATAATTTCTTTTAAAAAAGGTTTACCAAGTCATATTGACGGGAAGTTAATGAGTGGTGTTGAAATAATGGAATTTTTGAATGTATTAGGTATGAAGCATGGAATTGGAAAAGATATTCACTTAGGAAATACAATTTTAGGAATAAAAGGAAGAGTAATGTTTATTGCGCCAGCATCTTTAATTTTAATTAAGGCTCATAAAGAACTAGAAAAGTTAGTTCTTACTAAATGGCAGTCATTTTGGAAAGAAATTTTGGCTAATGTCTATGGAGATTTTCTCCATGAAGCTTTGTATTTTGATCCGGTCATGCGAGACATAGAGGCGATGATTGATAGTAGCCAGAAATATGTCACGGGAAAAGCAAAGATAAAGCTTTTGAAAGGTAATGTCATCATTGAAGGCTGCCAAAGTCCTTATTCACTAATGAATCCAGGGGTTGCCACTTATGGAGAGAAAAATATTTTATGGTCAGGGAAAGAAGCGGCAGGATTTTGCAAAATTTATGGACTACAAAGCAAGTTAGCCAAAAAGGTAGAAGTTTTAAATAGAAAATATGAAAAATAAAACAATCAAAATCAATAAAATCAGTTCAGTATTAAAGAATATACATTTATCTGATCAAGTTGAAATCTCTGCACAAATGAATTCCAAAGAAGGAGATGTTTTAGTGGTAAAAGTGCTCCAAGAACAAGATAAATATGGTCAGCTAGAGTTAACCAACGGATTAATGTCAAAGATAAAAAAGGACGAATTAATTGTTGGAGTCCTTGGTGAACGCAAAGCATTGGCAGGAATTGTTGGAATTGTTCCAAAAGATATTAAAACGGGCGATGTTTTAAACGTGCTTAATATTGGTGGTGTTATTGGAAGAGCAGTTTCATGGAATAAAGACTTTGTAGATTCGCCAATACCCGTTAAAGTATTAGGGGAAGTAATTGTTAATAATAAAAACTTAAATATTCATGATTATATTCAAAAATTGGATTCATCCTTAACAAAAACTGCTCCTCTTATCATTGTCATGGGAACGGCAATGAATGTGGGAAAAACCACTGCAGCAATAAATATCATTGCAGCACTTACAAAAAAGCTAAAACTAAATGTAGCAGCTGCTAAATTAACCGGTATTGCCGCGCAGAAAGATATATTAGCTATGAAGAAGGCTGGTGCTAGTCAAGTCCTAAGCTTTCTTGACGTTGGTATAAGTTCAACAATTAATAATCATGGATTAGTTGTCCCAGCAGCAAAAACAATAATTAATAAATTAACTAAGGGAAAACCCAATCTCATTATTGTTGAACTTGGTGACGGAATTATCGGATGGTATGGAGTAGAAAAGCTTCTAAGTGATAAAGAATTTTCTAAGGCAATGAGCTTCAATATTATGTGTGCACACGACTTAGTGGGGGCAAAGGGATCTTATGATATGTTGAAAAGCCTTAATTTAAAGATTGATTTTTTTGTTGGACCTGTTTCAAATAATACTGCCGGGATTGATTATTTAGAAAATATTCTAAAAATTCCAGCACAAGACCTTAGATACGATACTAAAAAATTTTTGCAAGTCTTAAAAAAGAAAGGAGTAATTAAATATGATTAAAGTTGTAATTATCGGCGGTTCCGGATATGTAGGTGGAGAATTGCTACGTTTTCTTTTATTTCATCCACAAGTCAAAATAATAGGAGTTAGCTCCCATTCATCTTGTGGGGAAAAAATAAGCAATATTCATTCAAATTTGAAAAATATTACTGATTTGATATTTCAAAAAGAAAACATCGAAAAGTTTGCTCAACAAGCAGATGTTATCTTTTTTGCGATTCCGGCTGGTGAGAGCATGAAGAAGATAAAAAAAATAGACCTTTCTAAAACAAAGGTTATTGACTTAGGCGCAGATTTTCGTATACAAGACGTAAAAATTTTTGAGGAAACATACAAAATAAAACACCAATCGTCTGATTTATTGGAAAAAGCAGTTTATGGACTACCCGAGATTAATAAAGAAGCTATTAAAAAAGCATTTTTGGTCGCCTGTCCCGGATGCTTTTCAACCGGTGCTTTGATTGCTCTGTATCCGCTAGCCAAGCATAAAATGCTTACTGGACCAGTTGTTATTGATTCAAAAACAGGATCATCAGGATCAGGAATCAAACCGTCGGTAGTAACCCATCATCCTGAACGAGCTTATGATTTTAAAGCATATAATATTTTTTCTCATCGACACATGCCAGAAATTTCACAAACACTATCACAATTTCAGAATAAAAAAGTTGATTTGGTATTTACCCCACATTCAACATCGATGGTGAGAGGAATATTTACCACGGCATATGTTTTTATGGAAAAGGAAATCGATGGTAAAAATATAAAACAAATATTTGCAGAATCATACGAGAGTTCACCATTCGTTAGATTTGTTGATCAATCACGATGCGCTGTTGTGGCCGGTACAAATTATTGTGATTTAGCAGTTTATACCCAAGGAAAAAAGGTTGTTATAACGACGGCCATCGATAATTTAGTGAAAGGGGCGGCTGGTCAGGCCATCCAAAACATGAATCTTATGTTTAATTTACCAGAACAAACAGGATTACAATTTCCGGGTATGCACCCGTAAAGCTAAAAAAAACTATGTTAAATTTAACTTTTCCTCAAATAATAGGCTTTCTGACAACACTTGTTGCCATATTGGTAAAAATTATTGGTTTCCCTGATCAGATTAAAAAAAATTTTATTCGTAAGTCAACTTATGGTCTTTCACCAATATTTTTTGTTTTGGCTTTTTTATCTTATATGTTGTGGACAGTCCATGGTATTTACCAAAAAGACGGTGTTCTTATTATCGGACAAGGAGTCGGTTTGTTAACAACAGGAATAATTCTTTACCAAATTATTATTTACAAAAAATAATCAAAAATTATTAATTGAATATGAATACGATTAAATTAGAAACCAAATATCAATTGCCAACCTATCAAAAATTTCCCCTTGTTATTAATAAGGGTAAGGGCTGCTATGTGTGGGATGAAAATGAGAATAAATATCTTGATTTTTATGGTGGACACGCTGTTGCTCTTGTTGGCCACTGTCATCCGGCGATTATAAAGGCTGTTTCTAAACAACTAGATAAACTAATATTTTATTCCAACGTTGTTTACAATCAACAGCGAGCTTTGGCGGCTAAATCATTAATCAATTTGACAAAAGGAAAATTTGCTAGTGTTTTTTTCTGCAATTCCGGTACGGAAGCTAATGAAACCGCTTTAAAACTGGCAAAAAAGTATACAAAAAAAGATGAGATTATTTCTTTTATTGGCTCTTTTCATGGTCGAACAATTGGTTCATTAAGTATCACCGGACTAGAAAAATATCATAAAGAAGTTGGATCGTTAATGCCTAACGTCAAGTTTGCTCAACTGGGAAATATAGAAAGCGTAAGAAAATTAATTACTAAAAATACTGCTGCAATTATTCTCGAACCAATCCAAAGCATAGGAGGAATAAATGAAGCAAATCCAAAGTTTTATATTGAGTTAAAACAATTATGTTTAAAAAACAATATCGTTCTTATTTTTGATGAGATGCAAACAGGTCTTGGAAGAACCGGAAAACTTTTTTATGGAGATCACTATCAAATTGTTCCTGATATCATTACCATTGCTAAAGGAGTTGCTGGAGGACTTCCAGCGGGAATAGTCTTTGTCTCCAAAAAAATCTTAGAGAGTGTTAAAGTAAACGATCAAGGATCGACTTTCGGAGGCGGACCAGTCATTTGTGCCGCTATTGTTGCCACGATAAAAACGATTGAAGAAAAACATCTTGCAGATAACGCTAATAAGCTGGGTAATCTTCTTATTAAAGAGACAAGTAAGTTGCCTCACGTGATAAAAGTACATGGTAAAGGATTGCTTTTAGGCATAGAACTAAATATCCCCGCAAAAAAAGTCCAGATTGAGTTATTAAATAAAAAAATAATCACAGGAACTTCCTCTAATCCGCAAGTATTACGAATTATGCCTCCTTTGATAATCACAAAGAACGAAACTTTATTATTTATTAAAAAGTTAAGTTCTGTTTTAAAAAATCTATGAAAAAAATTATAGTAATAAAAATTGGCGGTTCACTAATACAACAGGCAAATATGCTTGAATCGTTAATTATGGCGTTAAAACAGCTTATAGATCAAGGTATGAAGTTTATAGTTGTTCATGGGGGTGGACCGCAGGCCGATGCTTTAAGCAAAAAACTCGGAATCTCAATAAATAAAATTTCTGGAAAAAGAATCACCAATAAGGAAACTCTTTTAATAGTAAAAATGGTCTATAAAGGTCTACTGAACACTAACTTAGTAGCTCTTTGTGAAAAATTCGGTTTGTTAGCAGTTGGTGTTTCTGGAGTTGATGGAAAAATAGCAGAAGTTACTAAAAGACCATTAATTAATGGTGTCGATTTTGGATTTGTTGGTGATATAAAAAAAATCAATAGCGATTTAATAAGTATTTTATTAAAAAAAAACTATTTACCCGTAATTGCTTGTTTGGGCATAGACGCTAACGGTCAAGTATTTAACATCAACGCCGATACATTAGCAACTGAAATTGCATTAAAACTCAAGATAGATAAATTAATATTTATTACCGACGTCGAAGGAATATCAGAAAATAAAAATAATAAATATATAAAAGAGCTATCAATAAACGATGCAGAAGAAATGATTAAAAAAGGAATAATTAATAATGGTATGATTCCGAAGATGGAAAATATTAAAAAAGCAATTGTTGGTGACATCAGTAAGATATTAATAGTTGGCGGATTACAGGATCAAACTAAATGGGTCGGCGCAATTAAAAATAATGATTACGGAACAATTATTGTCCCCAATTATAAATTTATTAAATAATCATATGAAACTTTCAAATAAACATTTTTACAATGCGGCGGATTTTTCTCAAAAAGAAATTAATTATCTTATTGATCTGGCTTTAAAAATGAAAAAAGGGCAGTTTAAAAAAAGTCTTTCGGGGAAATCATTGACGTTACTCTTTTTTAATCCATCTCTAAGAACTCGATTATCTTTTATGATGGCCATGGAAAAATTAGGCGGAGTCGGTCTAGATTTCCCTATTAAAGAAGGATATACATTTGAATTTAAAGAGGGAGTGATTATGGACCAAGAAACTATTGAACATGTAAAAGATGCCGCTAAAGTTATATCTAAATATTGTAATGCAATTGCAATCCGATCGAGCGAACTAATTACATCTAATTCTGAAAGCATTCAAGTATCAAGCTGGGTAGAATTAAAACAAGATACGGTTCTGAAAAGTTTTATGAAATATTCTCAAGTGCCTGTCATTAATATGGAATCAAACGTTTACCATCCTTGTCAAGGTTTAGGCGACGCTGTAACCATTAAAGAGAAACTCGGTAACCCGGAAAAGAAGAAATATGTATTGAGTTGGGTATATCATCCAAAAGCCTTACCGATGGCAACCCCAAACTCCCAGATACTTTCTGCCTGTGATCTGGGAATGAATGTTGTTGTGGCTCATCCAAAGGGTTGGGAATTAGATAAGGAAATTCTAGAAGTAATGGAACAAAGAGCAAAAACTGCTGGGGGAAATTTTCAAGTCGCTAATTCTCAAAAAGAAGCCTTCAAAGAAGCCAATGTTATCTGCGCAAAAAGTTGGGGTGCTCTTAAATATTACGGAAATTGGGAGGAAGAGAATAAATTAAAAACCGAGCTAAAGAATTGGATTGTTAATAAAGAACTAATGAAATTAACTAATAATGCTATTTTTATGCACTGTCTTCCTGTCAGACGAAATGTTGAAGTAACTGATGAAGTTATTGATAGTAAAAATTCCGTTGTCGTCGATGAGGCGGAAAATCGTATGTGGGCCCAAATGGCGATATTACAAAGTTTAATTAAAAATTAATTAATTTAACCATATGAAAAATATTAATCAAACAAAAAAAACAGCTTTAACAACAGCTGGTTATATTGTGTCTGAAAAACAAATTTCTCTTGACATGAAGATGGTCTCTTTTGATGTTCAAGGAACAATCGTTCATGTTTTGATGCTTAATAAACAAAAAGTCATCAACAACAAAAATACCGCAATTATATTGAAGGCTTTAAAAGAAATTGGACAAGAAATTAAAAACAATAAGTTTGTGATCGATCCTGATAAAGGAGCTCAACTTAGCTTAGAGGCAAAAATTATTGAAAAGGTCGGAGAAATTGGTTATAGCGTCCACACCGGAAGAAGTCGAAACGATCAAGTAATGGTGACGGAGATGTTATATCTAAAACAAGAAATAATTGACGTGATTAAAATTATTATCCCCGCTTTAGAAACGCTTTATAATCTGGCTAAAAATAATATAAAAACAATCATGCCGGGATATACTCATATGCAACCGGCCAAACCAACCAGTTTTGGCCAGTGGTCTTTGTCTTATTTAAAAGCATTGAATCGTTCTGTTTCCATTCTTATAAATTATTTTGAACAATATAATCTTAATCCTTTGGGGGCTTGTGAATCCTATGGGACTTCTTGGCCTCTTGACCGAGAGTTCACTACAAAACTTTTAGGTTTTTCTCAAGTCTGGGAAATCCCCCAGGACGCTATTTCATCTAGAGGATTTGTCCAACTTGGTTATTTAACCGGGTTAGGAAAAATCTGTTTAGTTACTAGTAAACTAGCTCAGGATTTACTTTTATTTAATACTTTTGAGTATGGAATGATTGGTTTAGGAGATGAAGTAGCTCAACGAATGCATCCGATTACCGGTTCATCCGTTATGGCCCAAAAGAAAAATCCTGATGTATTAGAGTTGATTCGTTCGACTGCGCCTCAAGTGATCGGTTATGCAAATATTGTTGCTAATATTTTGGATAGTTTACCTATGGGTTACAACCGAGACTCCCGGGAAGTCAAAGAATATATTGATCTTGGTTTGACAAAAACCAAAGCAATGATAAAAACTTTAGAAAAAGTATTAACAACGATCAAGATTGACAAGAAAAAAATGTTGGATGCGGTTGAAGGAAATTATAGTCTGACGACCGACCTGGCTGATTTTATTTCTCATAAATCTGGAGTTGGTTATCGTTTGATCTATAAAATCGTTGGTCAAGTAGTTGATGAGGCAATCAATAATGGCAAATTATTAAAAGAAGTCAAAGCAAAAGAAATAATTAATAAAGCCGCTGCCTTTGATATTAAGTTACAACTAACTGATAAAGAAATACTTAAAACCATTGATCCGCAAACTATTTTGGAGAAACGAAAACATATTGGTGGCAGCAGTAGTCAATCAATGAACGAATCACTCAATAAAGTAAAAAAAGAAATTAAAGATATTGGTTATTGGTTAAAAAATCAAACAAAGGTTTCAGAAAAAGCAAAAGAAAAAGTCGATGTACTGGTTAAAAATTTAATTAACAACAATGAATCAAATTTATAAAATATTAGAACAATTAGTCCAGATTAAATCTTATTCCGGTCAAGAAAAAGAATTGGCAGATTTTATTATGGCTTTTTGTCAAAAAAATAACCTACCGGTCGAAAATCAAGATGGAAATATCATTATTAAGTACTTAGTCAATTCACAAAAGTGTCTAATTTTTAATGCTCATCTCGATACGGTTAAAGAAGAATATATTTCCGCTTGGATCTATCCTCCATTTGGTAAAAAAGCCGGAGTAATTAAAGACGGAAAACTTTACGGTCTTGGCGCCAGCGATGATAAAGCATCAATCGCTGTGTTTCTTTTTTTAGCATTGGAATTTATTAAAAATCCCTCGTCAATCGATATATTTTTTGCCTTTGTTACTAAAGAAGAAATTGACGGATTAGGCAGTCAATCGTTTGTCTCTTATTTTAAAAAGAATTACGCAAAATCTTATAAAGACGTATCGGCTGTAATAGGTGAACCAACTAATTGTGATAAGATAGAAATTGGTCATCGGGGAAATGCCTTTATTAAGATAACGACTTTGGGTCAATCTGGACATGCATCTCGACCTAATGAAATAAAAAAACATTCAATTGAAGAAATGGTTAAAGTTATTTCCAAAATAAAGAATTTAGAAAAGAAAATAAAAATTGAATATACGGATGGAATACTTGGACAACCTAGTTTTTGTTTAACTGGAATCCATACTAATCAAACTTCGGTTAATAAAATTCCGGAAAGTTGTTTTTCTACCTGGGACATTCGAACCACTCCTAACCTCGACAAACGACTTATTAGTATTCTTAAAAAAGAATTATCTAATGCAGCAAAAATTGAATTTATAGAAAAACCAGTCTCTTGCGGGTTAACTTCGCCTAAAGAAAAAATAGTTAAAGTTATGGAAAAAATCATTCCTAATTTAGAGTTTACTGTTTCACCGGGTTCAAACGACATTAGTTTTTTCATGCAAGCAGGAATACCGGCCATTACTTTTGGCCCTGGTAATAAAGAAGTTATTCACCAAGAAAATGAATATGTTGAGCTAATAAACATTCAAAAAGCTCTAAACGTTTATTCAAATTTAATAATAAATTATTAAAAACCTATGAAAACTCAATTTTTTGGTAAAAATTTTATATCCACTCAAGATTGGAACAAAGAAGAGCTGGAAACAGCCTTAGGTCTGGCCTTTGATTTGAAAAAAAAATTCGCCCTGAATGAACAAACGCCTTATTTGTTCCACAAAACCTTGTATTTGCTGTTTTTCTTCTCCTCTATGCGGACAAGAACTTCTTTTCAGGCGGCCATGGATCAGCTCGGTGGCAATTCCCATGATTTGGTGGTAGCGAACCTTCAGATTAGCCACGGTGATACCCCAAAAGAGGTCGGCAAAATATTGTCTTCTTACGGCCACGGCATTGCTATTAGGCATTGCGATTGGCAAGTCGGCAATAAATACATTAATGAGGTAGCGGCTAATTCTTCGGTTCCGGTCCTTAACATGCAATGCGACGTTTATCATCCTTTCCAAGCAATGGCGGATTTGATGACTATTTTGGAGAAAAAAGCAACCTTGAAGGACAAAAAAATTGTTATGTCTTGGGCTTATGCCGCTTCTTATGCCAAGCCGATTTCTGTGCCGCAGTCGTTTTTGCTGCTTTTGTCTCAATTTGGCGCCGATCTTACTTTAGCGTATCCTGAGGAATTTAAACTTATGCCAGAGATTATGGAGCAGGTGACAGAGAACAATAAAAAATCAGGAGGGAAATTAGCAATTAGTCATAATATGGAAGAAGCGTTTGAAAATGCCGATGTGGTTTATCCTAAAAGCTGGGGACCGCTTGTGACTACCGACGATCCCGAAGAAGGTAAGCAGATCATTAATAAATATAAGAATTGGATTTGTGATTCTTCTAAAATGAAACTAACGAAAAAGGGCTGTATTTATTTGCATTGCTTGCCGGCAGACAGAGGGTTAGAAGTTACCGACGAAGTCATTGATGGGCCGCAATCAGCCGTTTTTGACCAAGCGGAAAACAGACTCCATATTCAGAAAGCGATTTTAGCATTAACAATGGGTGGAAAATAATAAAATTATTTTATAGCAATATATTTAAAAAGTTAACCAAATAAAGACATGAGATTTATTATTTCTGAGCAGGTATTTAATGATTTTGAAGGTTTGGTTATAGGTGTTATTTTGGCAAAAGGTATTGATAATGAGACGGACTCTTTGGAGGTTGGGGCTCTTTTGTTGTCTATTCAGAACGATCTGGAGAATAGATTTGTTGGACTCGAATCGCCAAGCCAGCATCAAAACATAATTCCTTGGAGGCAGGCTTACAAAAAGTTCGGCGCTGATCCCCACGATTATCGTTGTTCTTCAGAGGCCTTGGCAAGGCGGGTTTTAAAGGGCAATAGAATTGATCATATAAACAAATTAGTTGATTTATATAATTACATTTCTTTGAAGTACATTATTCCCGTTGGCGGCGAAGATTTGGACAAAATAAAAGGAGATCTTGTTTTAGATTTTGCCAAAGGAGACGAGTTATTCATAAGATTAGGAGGACTGGAAAATGAGCCGCCAACACT
>Ga0210006_1002878_pt1 | contig 11008 bp, 5 predicted proteins | sample CryGey02umfilter_2_FD_185452 | JGI IMG/M metagenome (GOLD analysis project Ga0210006, IMG submission 185452) | Groundwater microbial communities from aquifer in Utah, USA - Crystal Geyser 4/10/14 0.2 um filter (SPAdes) (version 3) | ecosystem: Environmental > Aquatic > Deep subsurface >... | reverse complement strand
CTATTACGATCATATCGTTCGTAACGAAAATTCGTTGAATTGTATTCGGTCTTATATTCAAAATAATCCGATGAATTGGAAATCGGATATTGAAAATAGAACTCATCATCTTTCATCACAAAAAATCCGGTCGAATTACGATCATTTGTTCAATCACTTCTAAAATTATGAACGACGAAATCCTTTATTTGTGGGCGCAATGGGGGATTCTCAATTACGATTATTACCAAATTGTTCTTCGTTATTTTGGCGATCTCGAAACCGCGTGGCGAAAAATAACCCCTTCCTTTTTACATGAAATGGGGTTTAAAAAAGAAAAAGCGGAACGGATGTTTAAAGTTCGTGATTATTTGGATTTCGCGACGTTTCGTGATGGGGTGGATGAATCGGGTGTTCGTGTGTTTTGTGTGGATGACGACTATTATCCTGCTCCCCTAAAATCCATTCCGAACCCTCCTGTTTTTTTGTTCGTGCGCGGGGTTATTCCTCCGCTTCACAAAGCCCTTGGTGTTGTGGGTACACGGCTCATCACTTCTTACGGAAAATATTGCGTCGAAGTACTCACTCACGATCTGGTATACAACGGGTTTGTCATTGTCAGCGGTTTGGCCATGGGGATAGATGCCATGGCGCATTGTGTTACCCTCAAAAACAGAGGGGTTACTGTTGCCGTTTTAGGATCGGGTATCGACACCGTTTTTCCCGCCGCCCATTCCAAAATGGCGGAACAGATTGTGGAAAAAGGAGGCGCGGTCATCAGCGAATACCCCTTGGGCACACCACCACTTGCCCATCATTTTCCCCTGCGTAATCGCATTATTTCCGGGCTCTCTCGCGGGGTGCTGGTGATTGAAGGCGGTGTTAAATCCGGTGCTCTCATCACCGCGCGATACGCCTTGGAGCAAGGCCGTGATGTTTTCGCGGTGCCTCACGCGATCACCCGTCATACCCTTAGCGGCACCAATCACATCATCCGTCGTGGTGAAGCCAAGCTGGTTGAATCCGTCCAAGACATTCTGGAAGAATACGAAATGCAGCCTGCTCAGCAAAAAAGTCTCTTTGATTTTTCCGATTCCGAAAAAGAAATTCTCGCCCTCTTGGCCGATGACGGAAAAAGCATCGACGAGCTCGCCTCAGAAACGCCTTACAATGTCGCACGGCTTTCCGAGGTTCTTATTCGACTTCAATTCAAGCGGGTGGTACGGGAAATCGGTCAAAAATGGGTTCTGATTTAGCGTTTTAATTTTATTCCTGAATCATTGGCAGTAGGTCGCTTTCCAAAATCGATTCAAATTCGGTTGGCTTCGTTATATCTCCAGCCGCATTGATGCGGGAGACTTTATATCGATACGATACCTCCAGGCGATCCATGGGTTCCAGGTTGCTCATCCAAAAACGGAGGCTTAAATGATCATAAATCCTGTGGGTGTCGTCGATATGATACATGCCTGACAATGTGAATTTGTTGAGTATGTTTCTTATTTTAATCAGGTCGCGTTGTGAGGCGTTTACTCCCATTTTATCGGAAATGAATCGTGCCAATTTGATGATTGCACTTTTGTTGGTTTTAAAAGCAGTGAATCCTTTGTTATTTCCTTCGGTAATTACTTTTGCGTGGAAAAATTCGGTATCAAAAATAGCGTTGGTAAATCCTTCGATCATTTTTGCCTGATCTTCCGTGAATTCCCCCTCCTCAATACGTTTCTGAATTTCGGATTTTAACAATGCTTTATAGGTTGCCTTCAACCCTTCCTCCTTTAATTGTTGAATGATTAAATCCTGATTTGTTAGGGTGTCACTCCCTGCATTTTCACTCAATGCCTTTAAATCATCCATTGGCAGATAGAGCCACTTTCCTTTAAATTCGCTAGCCGCTTTGTTCAATTTAATCTGAAATTGTTCATAATCTTTTTGTTCGGTGTTCGAGATTCCCTCCGTTTTAATTCCAACACCGTCTAATTTAAGATAAATTCCGTCATTGTATAAATAAACGACTTGAGCCTGAAAGTTGGCTATTACGCGATCAAAAGGTTTGTTTTTTCCATCACTTTTATATTTTACTTCAAGATAACCATTAATTTCTGTCGCGGAATCACTTTCAAAAATAGCTTTATTTTTAATCCGGCTGCTCATATTGATTCGAAAATCAGCACTGATTGCTTCATTAACCGCACTGTCTCCGGTAAATTGAATGTTTCCGGAAAAAGTTTGTTGCATTGCATAGCTTTCTAATTTTCCTAACTGTTCCCATGCTTCAAAAAAAGAAGGAGTTGGTTCTTGGGCACGCATGCTTAAAGGAGCGTACGCAAAAAATAAAATCAGTAATGCGAATGAGAGAAGTTTTTTCATAAAATTTAATTTAATTTTATATTTTCATCATTCATTGTATCATTTTTTTGGGGAATACAATTTATTTTATTGGCTGTTTTTTTCACAATCCCGCTATTGACCTCACAAAATAGGTTGTGGCAAAATGGTTCACTCTGAGGCAAGCTGAGGATTTTCCGCGTTAGAGCAATTACTTCACGATCGTTCTTAAATTTTTTTTGAGCCCATTGAATTCTTTATTTAAAATTATTATTGTTTTCTTTCTTATTCTACATTTTGCGGGTTTGTTTTTTGTTATGACTCATTCCAAAAAAGACGTTCGTGATTTTATCGTTGCGCTTCCTGTCAAATTTAATTTTTGTCCCGCTCCTTTTCAGGAATTTCCTCTCGATTCTCTTATTTCCGGTATGGTTTCTTCTGAAGCTAAACAGGATGCCTTTCTTCCCGTTCCGGATATTACTCCTCTTTCTCCGTCCATTCATAATACTCATTCTGATGTGTCCATTGTGTCCACAATAATTCCCGAACTTTCCTTTCGTATTCTCACCCCTTTTTCGGGGGATTTATTTATTTTTGACCCTCGTTTTTCTGCGGAGAAACAGCGTGTTCAATTTCAATCTACCCACGAGTCAGAGTGGTTTGTCGACAATCTGTCTTTAGGAACCGGCACTTCTATTTTTTGGCCCATGACCCCCGGATCACATGTTGTAAGGGCTGTCTATGGCCATCAAACACGTGTGGTCAATTTTTTTGTGAAATAATAAATAATATCTGTCTACTTGATTTTTTAAACTTTTTTTGACTTTACCCTTCTTTTCCTTATAATAACTTGGCTAATTTTTGTCCATAACGATTGTGTTGCGGTTGCAAGGACTTGTTATTTTTTTGCTTTCAACAAGCCTTTAATTTGCTCACCGTTTTTTTATGGCAACCAAAACCTCATCTGTAAAAAAGATGTCCATTGACCCCACTAAAGTGGTTAATGGTCGTTATTATTTTACCGAAAAAGATGACACGTATCGTCTTCCCCCTTTGATTGAAATTCAGTTGAATTCTTATGAATGGTTTTTGAGTGAAGGGCTTAAAGAGCTGCTTGAAGAAATTTCTCCTATCACCGATTTTTCTTCTAAAAAAATGGAGCTGCATTTCTTGAGTCATTCCTTAGACAAGCCCAAACACGATCCTTTTACCGCAAAACGTAAAAATCTGACTTACGAAGGTTCTTTAAAGGCTCATGTTCAGCTTATCAATAAAGAAACCGGTGAAATTAAAGAGCAAGATGTTTTTCTGGGTTCCGTTCCTTTAATGACAGAAAAAGGAACCTTTATTGTGAATGGTATTGAGCGTGTGGTCGTGAATCAAATCGTGCGGAGCCCCGGAGTTTTCTATTCCCGCAATGCCACTACTCCCCATTTTTTTAACGCGAAGATCATTCCTAAACGTGGCGCGTGGCTAGAATTAGAAACCGATCGTAAAGGGATCATGACAGTCAAAATAGACCGTAAGCGCAAAATTCCCGTCACTCAGTTGTTGCGTATTTTCGGTTACGAAAAGGATGCGGAAATTCATAGTCTTTTTGCTGACGTTAACGTCGATTTTAATAATGATTACATTCAAAACACGTTGGAAAAAGATAGCGCCGCCACGGCGGATGAAGCCTACCAGAGCATTTACAGAAAAATCCGTCCCGGCGATTTAGCCACTTCCGAAAACGCAAAACAGTTGATCGAAAGTCTGTTTTTTGATTTCAAACGCTATGACATGGGCCCCATCGCCCGCTATAAGCTCAACAAACGTTTTGGAACCTTGATTGGTGACAACATGAAATCCCGCGTATTTCAGGTTGAAGATTTTGTAAATATCGTAAAATACCTCATTGAACTCAATAATGGTGAGGGAGTAGAAGACGATATCGATCATTTGGGCAATCGTCGTATCCGTTCTGTGGGTGAATTGGTTCAGAATAAATTTCGTATGGGGTTGCTTCGTACGGATCGCATCGCCAAGGATCGTATGACCATCATGGATCTTGAAACCGCTACTCCTACTCAGCTCATCAACTGTCGTCCTATTACAGCCGCTTTGCGTGAGTTCTTCGCGAGCTCACAGCTTTCTCAGTTCATGGATCAAACCAATCCACTTTCTGAGCTGGCTCATAAACGTCGTATTTCAGCTATGGGTCCGGGGGGTCTTTCCCGGGAGCGTGCGTCCTTTGATGTCCGTGATGTGCACACTTCTCATTATGGTCGTATTTGTCCTATCGCCACACCGGAAGGTCCTAACATCGGTTTGGTGGTTCATTTGGCTACTTATGCCCGCGTGAACCAGTACGGTTTTGTCGAGACACCTTACCGTCGTGTGATGCATTATGTAGAACCGAAAGCAACTGGGTTGGTGGGACGTATTATTGATGAAGAAGTTAAAGATGGCCGTCGTGTCATCATCAAAAACGGCGATGTGATCACTAAAACGAATGTCACTCAGATTATTGCCGCCAAGAAAAAAATCGAAAAATCGCCTGTTGTTCCCCTAAAAAATCCTTTTGCACGTCAGATCGTCAACAAAATTTCCGTTGAGGATATTAAAATAGGTTCCAAAATTATTGTTAAAAAGGGGGATACCATTGATGAGACAATGGCTCACGTTATCGAAGTAAGCGACAAAGTTAAAACCGTCAAAGTTCAGGAACAACCTCAGAATTTGGTCAAGGTTCGGGCTTATACTGTTGACGATACTGAATATTACGACGCGGATATGGAAAAGAATTTTATCATTGCGGAATCCAGTGCGGCCATTGATGATTTCAGTCAGTTTGTAGACAGTCGTGTTCCCGCTCGTCGTAGAGGTGATCCTTCCTTGGTTCACGTTCGTGATTTGACCCATATCGACGTTTCTCCAAAGCAAATTATTTCTGTCACTACTTCCCTTATTCCTTTTTTGGAACACGACGACAATACGCGTGCTTCCATGGGATCGAACATGCAACGTCAGGCTGTTTCGCTCATCAAGCCTACCGCGCCTATTGTGGGAACGGGAATGGAAAAAATCACTGCCGAAAGTTCAGGACAAGCGGTTGTTGCCCGTATGAACGGTACGGTTACCGAGGTCGATGCAGCCGAGATTATTGTTCACTATGCGGACGGAAAAAAAGAAGTTTATCCCATTCTCAATTATCAACGTTCCAATCAGGCGACCGCTATTCATATGCGGCCTGCTGTCATCAAGGGGCAAAAACTTAAAAAAGGTGATCTCTTGATCAATGGTACGGCCGTTCAGGCCGGTGAGTTGGCCTTGGGGCAAAATCTTCTTGTCGCCTACATGTCATGGTGTGGGTACAACTATGAAGATGCTATTATTATCTCTGATCGTGTTGTCCGCGAAGGGCTTTATGATTCGATTCATATCGAAGTGTTTTCCGTTGATGTTCGTGATACCAAACTCGGGCCGGAAATCATCACACGTGATATCCCCAATGTGGGTGAAGCGCGTTTGAAAGATTTGGATGTCGATGGCATTGTTCGTATTGGGGCTACCGTTCATGAGGGGGATATTCTGGTCGGTAAAATCACTCCTAAGGGGGAAACCGAATTGACCGCGGAGGAACGTTTGCTTCAATCCATTTTCGGTGACAAAGCCAAGGACGTAAAAGACACTTCTTTAAGGCTTCCGGGTGGTGAAGGGGGTAAAGTGGTGGATGTTCAGATATTCACAAGAAAAGAGGGAGATGAGTTGCCTACAGGTGTTATCCGTCAGATCAAAGTGTATGTCGCACAAACCCGTAAAGTTCAAGTGGGAGATAAAATGGCAGGTCGTCACGGAAATAAAGGGGTTATTTCGCGCGTTGTTCCTCAGGAAGACATGCCTTATTTGCCCGATGGCACGCCCGTTGATATTATCTTGAACCCTCTTGGAGTTTCGAGTCGTATGAATATCGGTCAGATTCTTGAGACTCACCTGGGTTGGGCAGCGGATCTTTTGAACATTAAAGTTGCGACTCCTGCATTAAAGGGAATTGACCTTGGTGTTATTGAAACCTTAATGAAAGATGCCGGTTTGCCCGCGGACGGAAGAATCCAACTTTATGATGGACGTACCGGTGAGCCATTCTATTATCAGACTGTTGTGGGGAAGGTTTATATGCTCAAGCTGCTTCATTTGGTCGAAGATAAATTACATGCCCGCTCCGTTGGTCCTTACTCTCTCGTTACTCAGCAGCCTTTGGGGGGTAAAGCCCAACATGGCGGTCAGCGTTTCGGAGAAATGGAAGTGTGGGCGCTTGAAGCTTATGGTGCCGCTCATACGTTGCAGGAAATGCTCACCATCAAATCGGATGATGTTATTGGGCGTGCAAAAGCTTACGAATCTATCGTTAAGGGCGAATCCATCCGCACACCCAGTGTGCCGGAGAGCTTTAATGTACTTGTAAAAGAATTAAAGAGCCTGTGTTTGGATGTTGGTTTGATCAAGATCGAAGGGGATTCGGAGGTTAAGGAGGTTCAGTTGGAAGATGTCATCGTTATTGCGGATGATGATGATGAGGATGTCATTATTCCCGACAATGAACGTATCGCTGAACTTCGTGTCGATCAGCAGACTTTTAAAGAGTCCGATTCCGATATCGACGAAGAAATTGCCGGAAAAAATATCGGTCAAATGGATGCCGTTGAAGCGATGGAATCTGAACTTACTGACGATGAGTCTCCGGAAGGACGTGTGTCTTCGGAAGATATTGATGAAATCGAAAAAGAGATGGAAGAAGGTGAAGAGGCCATGGGTGAGTTTTAATTTTTCACTCCTTCACTGCTACGGTGAACCGTTCAATCATTATTCATTTTAGTATTTAAATCAAATCGTTATGCGCAGTATCAATAAAGTCATTTTAGTGGGTAATTTAACCCGAGATCCCGAATCCAAACAGACGACCAACGGTCAAACCATTGTTACATTCGGTCTTGCTACCAATCGTGAATGGCTTACCAGTAGCGGCGAAAAAAAATCTCTCGCGGAATTTCACAATGTTGTTGCCTGGGGTAAGTTGGCCGACATCTGCCAGAAATACTTATACAAAGGAAAATTGGTTTATGTGGAAGGTTATTTAAAAACACGATCTTGGGATTCCCCCGAAGGTGTTCGTATTTTTAAAACCGAAATTGTGATTCACGACATGATCATGCTCGACAAACGTCCCAAGGACGGAGAAGAGGGGGAGGTCGCGGATTTTCTTTCTTCCGATGCCGAGGAGCTTTCCGGTGCCGATATGTTTGATCCTGATTTCAACATCGCGGATGAACATCCTCCAAAAAGTGCCTAAAGATTCATTTTTTATTCATTTGTTTTCAATTTTTAATCTTCCGATTTTTATCCACATTCTTTTTTCTCTCTTAAAAATCAGAATTATATTATAAGCTAAAGCCATTACTATGACCCCACCTAAAGGTCCACGCAAGCATGAAGATTTCAACGCGATCAGCCTATCTGTCGCTAGCCCCGAGGCCGTTTTAAGCTGGTCCAGCGGCGAAGTGACGAAGCCTGAAACCATCAATTACCGAACCCAAAAGCCGGAGCGCGATGGTTTGTTTTGTGAAAAAATCTTTGGTCCCACCAAAAACTGGGAATGTTATTGCGGAAAATACAAACGCATTCGTTATCGCGGGGTGGTTTGTGAAAAGTGTGGCGTCGAAGTCACTCGTTCCATCGTTCGTCGTGAGCGCATGGGGCATATTAGCCTTGCGGTTCCGGTAACTCATATTTGGTTTTTGCGTTCCACACCAAGTCGTATTGGCCTTTTGCTTGATCTCCCCATCAAGGGGATCGAACAGGTTATTTATTTTGCGGCTTACATCATTATCAGTGTGGATCATGAATCCAAAAAAGAAGTGTTGCAACAGCTCGATGAAGATTATAAACATTACAAACAGCAAATTCAGGACGAATTCAAAGCCAAATCCAACGAATTCAAGGCTAAGAAGCGTGATAAAAAAGTGGAAAAAGAAGTGACAGCGGAGGCCGAGACGGAAGAGATGCTTCGTATGGAAGATTCTTACGCTCAAAAAATCACCGAATTGGATGCTCAGCACAATCAGGCTCGTGAAGATTTGGAGGCGTTGCAGGCCGGAAAGGTGATTGGTGAGATTGAATACCGTGAACTTTCGATGAAATTCGGTCATGTTTTTCATGCGGGTACCGGCGCCGAGTCCATTCGTAAAATACTGGAGCTCATGGATCTTCCCGCGTTTATCAAAACACTCAAAACAGATCTTAAGAGTAGTTCCGGTCAACGTCAGAAAAAAATCACCAGACGTTTGGTGCTGGCCAGTGCCTTAGAACGCGCCTGTATTCGACCGGAATGGATGGTGGTCACGCAACTTCCTGTTATTCCTCCTGATTTGCGCCCGATGGTTCAATTGGATGGAGGTCGTTTTGCCGCCAGTGATTTAAATGATTTGTACCGTCGCGTTATCAATCGTAACAACCGCTTGAGGCGTCTTATCGCCATTGGTGCTCCGGAAGTGATCTGTCGTAATGAAAAGCGCATGTTGCAAGAAGCCGTTGATACGCTCTTCAACAATTCCGTTCGGGCAGGCCGCGCCGTATTTACCGCCGGAGACAAACGAAAACTTCGTTCTCTTTCCGACATGCTTAAGGGAAAGCAGGGTCGTTTCCGTCAGAATCTGTTGGGTAAACGTGTGGATTATTCCGGTCGTTCCGTTATTGTGGTTGGTCCTCAGCTCAAGTTGAATGAGTGTGGAATTCCTAAAGAAATGGCTTTAAAGCTTTTTAAACCTTTTGTTATCGGCGAACTGATTCGGCAGGAATTGGCGCATAACGTGAAAGGCGCCGAGCGATTGATTGAGGGGGGTAAAAAAGAGGTTTGGGATATCCTTGAGCAAGAAACGAAAGAGCGTTATGTGTTGCTCAATCGTGCTCCTACTCTACACCGTTTGGGTATTCAGGCGTTTAAACCGGTACTCATTGAAGGAAAAGCGATTCAGATTCATCCTTTGGTCTGCGCGGCTTTTAACGCGGATTTCGATGGAGATCAAATGGCGGTTCACCTTCCTCTTTCCGAAAAAGCTCAGCAAGAAGCTAAAGAACTTATGGTTTCTGACCATAATCTGCTCAAACCTTCTGCCGGTGAACCTATTATCACGCCTTCTCAGGACATGGTCTTGGGTGTTTACTTTTTAACACAGGCTTTTAAGGGAAGAAAAGGCGAAGGGATGGTTTTTTCGGATATCAACGAAGCGATCAATGCCTATCGTATGCAGTATGTTGATTTACACGCTTTCATTAAGGCTCGTGTGCTTGTTGGGGTCGAAGAGAAACCTGAAATCATTGAAACCACGGTTGGGCGCTTGATTCTCAATAGTTTTTTACCTAAAGAGTTGGGTTACATCAATCGCAGTCTTGGTAAAAATGATCTTCATAGTATGTTGGCGGAAATTTTAGACACGCTTGGCACAGAAATTACCGCGAAAGTGGCCGATCTATTCAAACGCATCGGTTTCAAATTCGCTACCAAATCCGGTCTCTCCATTTCCGTATTTGACATGATTGTTCCTACCGAGAGAGAAGGCATTTTAAAAGAGGCGGATGAATTGATTCGTAAAATCAACAATCAATATTGGAAAGGGTGGATCACAGAAGATGAGCGTTACAATCACGCCATCCGTTTATGGTCTCGTGTTAAAAACGATATTGCGGCCAAGATGATTGATTTGTTTAAAAAACACCCCGAAAACCATATTTATTACATGATTGATTCCGGCGCTCGTGGTAACTGGGGACAGATCACGCAGTTGTGTGGCATGAAAGGCCTTGTTGCCAATCCGAGCGGTAAAACGATCGAATTGCCGATCCGCTCTAATCTTAAGGGGGGTTTTTCCATTCTGGAGTACTTTATTGCCACTCATGGAGGTCGTAAAGGTAAATCCGATACCGCGCTTAAAACTGCTGAAGCCGGTTACCTCACTCGTCGTTTGGTGGATGCCGTTCAGGATGTTGTGGTGATTGAAAATATAGATTCATTGGCTCATTACGTTGTCACTCGTGCCGAAAGTGAACATATCGGAGAAAAATTTGAGAGACGTATTTATGGTCGCACTCTTTATTCCGATGTTGTCGATCCTAAAACAGGAGAAATTGTGGCCGAAAAAGACACTGAAATAGGAACCGCTCTTGTGTCTAAAATCGAGGCACTGAACATTCCTGAAGTGACGATTTACAGTATCATGGGTTGTACAACCGATGGTATCTGTCAAAAATGTTATGGTCGTGATCTAGGAACCAATAAAACAGTTCAATTGGGAACTGCCGTGGGTATTATCGCGGCTCAGAGTATCGGTGAGCCGGGTACTCAGTTGACCATGCGTACCTTCCACATGGGAGGTGTGGCGGATGGATCAGATATTACTCAGGGTCTTACTCGGGTTGAAGAATTGTTCGAAGCCCGCTCTCCTAAATTTAGCGCGGTGCTTGCCGAAATTTCCGGTATTGTTAGCCTTAAAAGCAAAAAAGATGAAACCGAAGTTCTGATCACTGCTGAAGATTTAGGCGAAGATCAATATGACCTCAATCCTGATTTTGAAGTTTTAGTCAAAAAAGGTGAAGTGATTCGTCCTAAGCAAATCATTGCCCGTTCCCGCATTGACAAAACCACGCTCAAATCCAAAGATGAGGG
>Ga0210006_1002873_pt1 | contig 11023 bp, 7 predicted proteins | sample CryGey02umfilter_2_FD_185452 | JGI IMG/M metagenome (GOLD analysis project Ga0210006, IMG submission 185452) | Groundwater microbial communities from aquifer in Utah, USA - Crystal Geyser 4/10/14 0.2 um filter (SPAdes) (version 3) | ecosystem: Environmental > Aquatic > Deep subsurface >... | reverse complement strand
CAAAAAAACCATCATAAATATGATAAAGTGTTTGTCACATCTGAAGAAGCATGGTTACCTGCATATTATCTATTTTATTTCAATATTTATGATAAAAATATGGCTGGGAAATTCAAACAGAATTTTAGAGTACCCCAGATAGATAACATTTATTTTACAGAAATATCATGCCCAGGCTCAGAAGTCCTATCTTTCGTAGATAGTTCTGAATCCATTGTTAATAAAGTACTCATTATCGACAGTATCAACTGTCCACAATATAAACAAGGAGTCGATCGCTTGTTACAAAAAGTTACTACAATCAAACGATTGAATGAAATGGATATTTTTACCATTTATGAGGCTGATTTCAACGAGAAGGGAATAAATCTTAACTAATAATTATTGAAATTTAATGTGATGAGACAATGCTGAAACTGCTTGTCGTAGTTTATCCTTTTTCAACTTTCTTCAATAAATAAAGAGAATACAAATCATTAATATTCCATATATCTTCAATTTCATGAGGATGAAATGAATTGATTTCATATGCAGGATCTATGGTGAAATCTTCATCATTTTTCCAGACCGCATATTAATATTACTCATTGAAGTAATTATCGTAGATAAAGCACTCTGATAATAGATAAATCGAAATAACCCGCTATGGTAAACTGATCGTGTATGAATAAACAGAGCAATAAAACACAAATTATTACATTTGTTTCTATTTAAAGATACTTTCGTAAGATATTACTTTCAATTTTTGAAGCCCATTTTTGTGATCCACTTCGGCTTGGCTTTATACATATAAATAATAAATCCAAAAAAAAGCATACTCATCAAACTTAATACTTTACTTGCAAGTCGAATCTTGGTATCTTCAAACATAAATCGGAGATGATGCTCTCCCTTCGGGACATTAACCGTTATGTATCCTCTATGTGCCGGATCCTGCCACTGTATGGGGATCTCTTGTTCATCTAGATATGCATGCCATCCAGGGAAAAAAAACGTATAGTTTGCGACAATCATATCCTCTTCTCCAATGAGATTCAGTTCGTGGTTTGTGGGTGAAATTGATACGTTTTCAATTTCCCCGCTTCCCTGAATGATTTCAATTTTGTCATCTTTTACGGGGTAGTTTTTTGACTCATCCATCCATATGGTGTTCATCATGACCGAGTGGATATTATCAATATTATGATAAAAACGATCAAAAGTCGGATTGTATTCACTTTTGGTATATATCTGAGGAAGTCTGAGAATAGTGATAATTAATATACTCACAATAATAAACATCTTCTGATATTTTTTAATTGAATCAAGTATGAAAGCGAGTATCACTGGCGGAGCAAGAAGCCATATGTTCAAGAATCGATAGGGAAACTGAACGGATCCAATAAGTGAAATTTTCTCGTATAAGAACTCGGCATTTCGAAGAATAAGAGATAATGAAATGCTTCCAAGGATTAAAAAATAACCCATTTTTTTTCGATTCTTATTTTTTCTATCATAGAGAAGAAAAATAAAACCAAATACAAATAATGCAATTTCTGGGAGACCTGTCTGAATTCTATTGCATCGTAATTCAGCAGAGTCCCCATCTGGACAGGTATATTCCCATTTTTCGATAAATAGTTGTGAAGGTGTCAAGCCACTCCCTTTTGCCAACATATTCCCCGCATTCCCCAGATAAAAATACTTTAATTCAAGCTTCAATGGCAGTAAATAAAAAGCATTGATACCAATTGCAAGGGCTATCGCTGCAGATATTGTCAACCACATGAGCATTGTTCGGTGAAAATAGAGAAGAAATATGAATGTCATAAGTCCTGCAAACAATAAGTACATTGGATGCGTGAATAATATGAGGGAAAACCATAATGTAATATTTATAAAAACACTAATCTTGCTTTTATTCTGAGTTGAATCAAACAAAGAATAGAGCAGAAATGGTAGAAATGCTGCCGCAGCAAATTCAGGCAATGCTCCTCGAATATACAAATTCAGTATCCGATATGCTGAAAATGCATATAAAATACTTCCTGAAATTGCGGGAGCAATTCCAACAAATCTTCGAAGCAGACGATAAAAGCTAAATACCGAAATCAAGGAAAAGAGAGCCCATAAAATCTTATAACTCAAAATGGGGTTATTGGAAATAATAGTCAACAATCCTCCTAAATAGCTCGTCATCGGATGTGCTATCAAACCAAAGGGAAGACCATAGTTTGCCACCCCTTGCGTCCAAACAACGGGAAAATACGCATTCTTTAGTGCATTGTGAAACTGTGCAATCATGGTCACGTGAAATGGCGTGTCAAATGATGCCCAAAGACCACTTATTTTGAATATTGGAAAGACAAATACGAGTGAAATAATGGAAATTAATACAATGGTTGCATAATTTCTATATTGATATGGGCTCTGTTTTTTTTGATTTATCGAATTCATTTCTTCTGATAAATTATTACTTCATTATTTTCAAATCCCTGTTCAAATTTTTGTATGAGATTGGTGTCGCATTCATTTAAGATTGTATCGTCATGTCCCTTTACATAATAAATATAATCAACATTAGTAAAAACATCACATTCATTATTTTTTATTGCTTCCCACCGTTCTCTGAACGGTACCCCAATAATATTCAAAGGTCCCATGTGTCCGAAATACACTTGTTTGTCAGTAAATGCGGCTACGTACCCCGATGTTCTGTAATCAAGAAATGAATATCCATCTGTCGCCAAAAATGAATTAAATACTACTCCATCTGGTTTATTCTTCAGATACTTCATGGCTTGAAGTTCTTGTCGTGAAATATATAAAGTATCAGATTTTGTAAATGCATTGACTGTCTGGAGTGTGGCAGGAAATGCAAGAATAATAATAGATATGACAATTATCAAAGATTTTTTACCAAATGTACGAATCATATCATCAAGCATGATGACGATCATGAAGTTTGAAATAAATATCCCATAATAGCCAAATTGCACGGTATTCCACCAGTCCCCCTTTTGAATTAATAAAACAGAAAGTGCAATTGAGGCAAAAACGAGTCCTAACAAATACATTTCAAATCTCGTTCTCCTAACCAATGCCCTAATAAATATATATATTATCCCAATAAAACGTACGCCAAAATTGAAAAACACATATAAAAATGTGCTCAGAAGCTCAATATATAGGAGTCGTGGACTCCACCCTTGTTCATATAAATAATATCTTGCATTTACCATATCACGAAGATATACCATGTTTGGAGCCTCAATCATTGAATGTACGATTGCAAATGGAGAAAAAATAAATATTGATCCAGTTTGTGATGCTTGAAAGGGATTATAAAATAAAATGATGCTCGCAGAAGTAAAGAGAAAAAACATTATGACAGGCTTAATAAGCTTGGTTATTGTTTTCTTTTCAATCATCCAATCTAGAAGATAGAAAAATAAGATAAGCGAACTAATCACTCCTCCATAAAATTTAAGTCCAAAAATAAAAAAGGTAAGAACTCCCATTGTAATCACACTTATTAATGACCTACTCTTTGATTTGAGAAGAGCCAACTGAGCCAAAATCATTGGTAAGGTTAGGGCAAACTGAGTATTGAGTAATGAAGTCATTGATTGAAGTGAAAATGACTGCGATCCTTTAAATATTGACCCATCATGGTATAGCTGAAGGAAATATCCCAAGTGACCTGCAAAATATACAAAAAATAGACTCAACAGGATAAATTGTTTAGTGTCGCGAATTTTTCTCGCAAAAGAAATGGTGAGAAGCGTATAAAAGAAAAACCATACAATAGGAACTATTTTGAACAATGTAATAATTGAAGGGATACCGATCAATGAAAAACCATAGAGAACGATATCCATCAGAATGTTATAACCTGAAAGAACTCCTCCAGAAAACGTCGGCACTTGAAACGGAAAAGTAAGAAAGGCTACATTGGCAATCTCAAGATGCCACATGCTATCGTGACTATGCACTCCCCAAAAATGAATACCACAACGATCTGCCAGACAAAAATCTGTGCCACTTGGCATCATCACAAGCATTTGAAGTAAAAATGCTGGAATAATAAGCCACAAGAGAATGCGGTGCTTTTTGATATAATCAAGAGAATGACCAAGCATATTGCCATTATAACGGTAGTTTATAACAATTACACGATTCTGGATGAATTCTGTGACTCGCTCCGTAGTCAAAGCATAAAGAACTTCCATCTCTACATAGCTGACGCTTCAAGCAATAAACAGCCAATTGATATATCGGATTTCCCTCATACAATCCTGCCTATTGAAAACAAAGGATACGCTCACGGAGTAAATGAAGGATTGAAACAAGCAAAGAGTGATGGAATCGAACATTTCTGTGTGATCAATGACGATGTTTACTTTGAAAAAACATTTGTCGCTGATTTAGAAAAGTCATTTCAATCACATCCAAAGACTGTTTTTGGCGGGAAAATTTATTACGCTTCAGGGTATGAGTTTCACAAAGATCGATACGAGTCTAAAGATTTGGGGAACGTACTTTGGTATGCAGGTGGCGCGGTAGACTGGAATCATGCTACCACCTCTCATCGTGGAGTAGATGATGTAGATCAAGGACAATATAACACAGAGGAAAAAACAGATTTTATCACCGGTTGTTTGACATGCTTTGACAAAGCGACACTTGATGCTATTGGCTTTTGGGATGAGAAGTATTTCTTATATTATGAAGATGCAGATTTTTGTGAGCGAGCAAAAAGAGAAAATATTGATCTTTGGTATACTCCAGAAATCAGAATTTGGCATAAAAACGCACAATCAACAGAAGGCTCAGGATCGGCACTTCATCAATCTTTTCAAAAAAAATCTCACCTAAAGTATGCTTTGAGATATGCCCCATTCAGAACGAAGGTTCATGTTTTGAAAAATTATTTTTTATCGCTTCGAGATAGTAATTTTTCAGACACAACGAAATAGATTAAATTCAAAATAAATCCGAAAGCAATAATAAATTCTTTCATCCAGATTTGATCCCAATTTCCAAATCTAATAAATGGATAGTATGTAAGTAATAGGCAAACAAAAAATATATTAAGATGTAGCACAACTTTCGGATAAAAAGGCAAGAATAGAAATGCTGAAAGAAAATACCATGGCTGAACTCCTCCATTAAAATACAGGTATCCAAAAAGCATGGCTTGAAGAAAAAATACCAAGTAGTTTATTTTGTTTTTTGGATTCTTAACGATGAGAATAATAGGAAACGTCAAATACTTTATTCCGACTGATAACAGTAAAAATATTCGTGAAACGATGCGTCTGTCTTTTTGTAACAAATAAATGCCAACAACTCCTAATGATACTGCTAATAAATCATTGTGTGAATTTATAAGTCCTTCAATGATCACCAATGGATTGGTCGCAAAAGCAACCGCCCACAGTTTATTCATTTTATTAAGAAAATAAATACCGAGACCATAAAAAAGAAGATTAAGTACCTTAAAAAAAAGAAAATTTAAGATAAATTTCCCAACTCCTAAAAATGAAGGTATGAGAGTCAATGGTAAAAATGTAGGACCATACGGATAGGATCTTTGAGTCCAATGCATAAAACGAAGCCACTCATCTTCTGGATAATTTCCTGGAATATGAGTATATGGATTATCACCATAAAAGGTTAAAATCTTTGCATCAAAAATATAATTGAAAAAATCATGAGATAAAAACGGATATGACAAAACAAGAATTGCACATATTATTCCTACAATTTTCCAGACTGAATAACGCGTATAATTTCGAACAAAATGTGAATGAAAGAAGAAAAGCAAGGCGATAATAATTATAAAAACTACGGCAGATTGTTGACGTTGGTAATACCCGAAATAGACCAACGGATCCCGCAACGTTACCCACCAACTGACATTAATAAGCGTCAAATTTGGATCAATGAGCGCATATGAATATATAAATAATCCAAGAAGCACACAAGAAAAAAGAATGAGCATCATTGTGGCTTAGTTAAAATTGAAAATGAATTATTTTTTTCAAGTAGTAAAAACTCGCCTCGATAATTTTGTACAATATCATTTCTCTCAACAAGCATAAATGAGTCATTTTGGTCAAATATTTTTGCAATCGTATCATTGTCCGTTGCTTCTCTTGTTCTTTCAGTAATATTTTTTCCTGAATAAAATACTGCGATTGGAGCATAATCTCTGTCGATAAATAACATTGGAAAATTATATTTTTGCGCCTGAATAAGTATATTTACTTCGTCAGGATAATATCGAGTACTTGGAAATACTTCCGAATAAAATATTTTGAACTGCCAAAAACCAATAACCACAATCAAAGCACTCATCAAATATTGACTGAATCTATAGTAATCGATATTAAATTTTTTATTTATAAATATTATTCTCAAGCATATTGCATGAAAAATTCGCGGCAGAATTTCAACCAAACCGAGTGAAGTGAGTATTGATAGCGGAGCATATACTGGAATTAAGTGCCAAATTTGTGTTTGATCAGTCGTGAGGAATGGATATAAGATGACTATATTCCATATTATTATTCCAAGTATTTTGAATGTATTTAACGTATTGGATATTTTTGATCTCTTTTTTTTCTTGATAAAAACTTCTATCACCATGTAAATAGAGGTGACTGCTGAAATCGTTGCTCCAACAATCCAAAGTTTGTACCATTTCCGAACACCCATATGTAAATAAAATAATGGAAGTTCCATGTTTAATTTTGCGACTGATTCTATTGAATTAAATTCTGTATTTCTTGATCCAACATCGATAAAATGATGCAAATAAAAATCTGGATATTCATTTATTTGTGCTTGATACCACGGCATAATGATAATATAAGCAATAGTTATGCCGACAATTAGATAGAGCACATTTTTTTTAGCAGTAAATACATTTGGAACTGAGAACCAAATAATTGGAATAATCGCAGATACGCCGACAAGCGTTTTTGTCATTACCAAACAAGCAAACATTAGCATTGAAAAAGGAAAGTATTTGAAATTTTTTGAAGTTTTTATGGCAAAAAATATAGAAGCAATATAAAAAAATAAAAACATCGCATCTAAGTTTCCTGATCGAACTCGCAACAAATACCAAACTGATGTATTTATAATAATTGCCGAACAAAATCCAACTAATTTATTTTTCCCTATCTCCGTCCCAATGAGATAAATGAGGATTGTTGACAACAATCCAGCAATAACATTCGGAGCGCGTGTTGAAAATTCTGATACGCCAATTATTTTGTAGACAGAAGCAGTTATCCAAAAACCCATAGGTGGATGATCATAAAATGGGATATTGTTAAATTGCAAAAATACCCATTCGTTGTGTTTTACTATTTCACGTGCGATCGACGCATACCATGCTTCATCCCAACTATTGAGTGGCATCCAATCAAGTCTGAAAAAAAAGAGAAACCCAAAAAAAACAATTAATATCACCAAATATATATGTTTGGAGATAAAATTCAGAAGCAGTCGCATAGACTATCTAAATATTAATGAATTGAGCATATTTGGATTTGAAGGTTCTGCGGCCTCCTCAGGAGTAAGGAAGTATTTTTGGATAAAAAATGTGGGAGCAACTTGAGTCACATCATCGGTTTCTTTTGCAATGCGGACATCATACCGTTTCCAATCAACTGAATTGACGGCATGATGATCTCCGGGATCATCAACAAGTAGATATGTCGTTGGTTTTTTTTGATATGAAAATCCAGTCTTGTTCTTCGCTTTTCGGTCTTCATAGTGTATTGCATACTGCGATGAGTATCCATATAAGTCAGTGGTAAAGACATAATATCCGAATTCAGATGGCGCATCTGCAAGCACATCTTTTGCAACAGAATGGAAAAATTTCCACCCGCCTCCCGTCCCTTCATGATCATGAACATTTTTTCTAAAAAGCAAATTTATATTGCTGAGAAGAATTATCGTCATTATTACAATAAAGAATTTTTTACCAATATATGTATGTGAAGATGCTACGATAACACTCAACATACTGACAAATGGCCAGTAATAATATCCCCAAAATGCTCCTTTGTATGGAAGAGTTACAATCCAATACCCAAGGTACAGCACAACAAACAAGACGTACGGATTTTTGATTGAAATTTTTTTGATACCTTGAACAATTCCGGACATCAAACTAAATACAATCAAAAAGGTGATCCATAACACATTTGACCCAACCATTCCTGGAGTATCATTAATGAGCGTGTTAATTCTACTTATCAACAGATCATAAAATGATATATCGACTTTTCCCGCATTTTCAACGCCACTGAGATAATTGATTACAGAACGTATTTGGAGAAAATCATGCCGAAGTTCAAATAGAAAATAACTCGCAAGCGGAACAGCAATAGATAACAAAACAATAAAATGAAATGTCTTCTTTGTTTTCACATGTCGAACAATTTGATACAAAAGAATTGGTGTCACAACAACAAGTAGTGGAACTCCAAAAGCCATCTGAAACTGAATAATACAGCCCAGAACAAACACTGTGGCAGCAAGAACATATGGATTTAATTTCTGTATGTATAGCCACAGAAGATACATGAATAACGGAGCAAGCAGGACTGCACCTGCAGGATTGAAAAATGCGTACACCGACGCACCGGTTGATGAAGCAAATAATAATGACCCAAATACCGCAGTTGTTTTGTCGAACATTTTTTTCCCAACATAGTACACGACGCCAATACTCAGAATAAATATCATAAGCCAAAACCACCCAACAACAACGGGGTTGCCACCACCAATAATGTATGCGGGAAGATTGAGATACAGCCACAATGGCCCATGAAATACACCTGGAATACCACCAGATCGCGGTCCAATCAGGGTGATATTGTGATTATAATATACATCTTCCAAAAGCAAGAAATCTCGTGCTATATCGGTATGAAAATCAACATTCCCCTGTATCATCGGCCATGCAGAAAACAGGATAATTGCCGAAAGAATTACAAGAAATAGTATGGTAGAAATTTTCTTCATTGTTGATACGTTAATTATTTTGAAATATATTCTGCGCTCTGGTGCAAAAATATTATACAATTTGCTTACAACAAATGATAATTGAATATTGGAAAAAATATCTCACTCCGAAAGTCATATCGATAATATTATTCCTTTATTTTGTCTTTCTATTACTATTGCAGACTTCCCTCCACTGGAAAAGTTACACGAGACCTTTTCAAAAAGAATTTCTCTACACGCTCTATTACAACTCGCAGTGGGTAAATCCTGAAAGTAAGTATGGAATTGGAGATGATGGACTGTATCAAGTTGCAGGGCACACTCTCGCAACAAAACATGAATTTTTTACCATAAATCCTGAGATGCCACCCCTTGCTAAATACATCTATGGATATTCGATACTATTTTTTGGAAATGCAGAGGCAGCAGCGGCAGTTATGTTCATTTTTGCTGTTATAGCTTTTGCTTTTCTCGTTAATCGTCATATTACAAATCGTATATTTCAACTCGGAGCACTTATTTTTTTCATTACCGATCCACTTCTTTTTGAACAATCATATATTACGATGTTTGATCTTCCACAACTTCTTTTTCTTCTGTTGCACATGCTTGCAATGACATCAATGTTTTCAAAAAATATCTCTCGCAATCGTCAAATTCTTCTGGCACTCGTTGCCGGAATTACTTTAGGGTTATTTATTTCTGTAAAAATTGCATTTCTTGCAAGTCTCATTGTCTTGGTTGATATATTCATATTGTACAAATTGAGGCGTCTTTGGCAGCTTATTCCTATTGGAGTTCTTTCCGGACTGATTTACACCTCATCTTATTTAATGTATTTTCTTCAAGGTCACACTCTTATCGAGTTTCTGAAAAACCAAAAATGGATGCTACATTTTTACCTTTCTTCACATGTTCAACCTGTTTACGGTACTGCATTGTCAACATTGATTGTGGGAAAAACTATTGGATGGGGAGAGCACTCTCAATGGACTCACGTTTCCCAATGGACCGTGGCGTGGTCCGCATATCTTATCGCTTTTTTCATAAATATTATGAACACATTTCGGAGGCCGCATAATAAGATCGATCCGTCGTTCCTATCACTCGTCTTACTTTCTTCTGGGCTTCTTGTAGCATATATTTTTCTTCCGTTTTTTACGCGGTATTTGGTTCTTTTGCTTCCATTTTTAATTATTATATTTTTCCGAACGCTTGAATCAATCCAATCGAAGAGATCATATATAATAGAAACAGCGATCTTCCTCATGCATTACTTTGTAAACTAAATACTCATATGAAAAATATTTCCATCATTATTCACACGAGAAACGAAGAACCAAACATCAGAGAATGTATCATTTCTGCCCAACTCTTAACGAGCAATATAATTGTTGTAGACATGGATAGTTCTGATGATACCAAGACTATCGCAATAAATAGCAACGTTTCAATAAAGTCATTTCCCTATTCACAATATGTAGAACCGGCTCGTGAATTTGGTATCAATCAAGCCCAAACCGATTGGGTGTTTATTCTCGATGCCGACGAAAGGATGACAAAAGAGTTGGCAAATGAAATTGAATTGATTATTTCAAATGACGATAGCAACTCTCCAACTTATTACACCGTTTCACGTAAGAATATTTTTGGGAAAAAGAAATGGTTGAAATTTGGTGGATGGTGGCCAGATCAACAAATCAGGCTGATTTATAAACCTGGATTTATTTCATGGTCAAAACAAATTCATTCGACCCCAACATTCAAGGGGACAAAGGGAGAACTTCAAAATCCAATTCTCCATTACTTTCATGGAGATATTCATGACATGGTTGAAAAAACAATGATCTTTGAAGATATTGAATCCGATCTCTTATTCAAAGCCAATAAAAAAGCAAATACGCTCACCTTTTTTCGTAAATTCTTGGGTGAGCTTTATCGACGACTTATAAAACACCGCGGGTTTATGGACGGCTCAATTGGTATAATTGAGAGTGTCTACCAAGCGTAT
>Ga0210006_1002872_pt1 | contig 11026 bp, 8 predicted proteins | sample CryGey02umfilter_2_FD_185452 | JGI IMG/M metagenome (GOLD analysis project Ga0210006, IMG submission 185452) | Groundwater microbial communities from aquifer in Utah, USA - Crystal Geyser 4/10/14 0.2 um filter (SPAdes) (version 3) | ecosystem: Environmental > Aquatic > Deep subsurface >... | reverse complement strand
ATGAGCGTCAAAGATTTGTCCATCAAAAAAGATTCCTTGTTTGGGTTCAAGCTGACTGCTCTGCAATTCATTAAAGACTTTTTCAAACTTTTCATCTGTTTCCATTTCGTGTTTAAGCTGACGCTTTTCAACAGTATCAATCCTTTGAAAAAGTTGCGCGTTGTTGATAATAAACTTACGCATAGCAACGAACGCGCTAATAATTTGGATGCTCATTTTTACAGCGGTTTCGCTTTTTAGCACACCGGAAAGCATGGCTACACCTTGTTCGGTGAAAACGTAAGGATTTACAGAAGAATGTTTAAGATTTTCGAACCGGTCGCAATTTGCGACCAGTTCATGTTTTTCATAATCACTAAGTTGAAATCGAAATATTTCCGGGAATCTTTCGATATTTCTTTTTACTTGTTCATTAAGTCTTTTAGTGAGAACTTGATACAATTCAGCCAGATCTCTATCTACCATAACTTGTTCACCACGGATTGTAAAAATTTTTTGCTGAAGAGAAGCGGAATCATAAACGAGAATTTTATTATTTGATTCATTCATAATGTTTATAAGTTTAATGAGGTCACAAATTGTGACCTCAAAGATTCATTGTTTGAGGTGCCATTTTGGTACCTCAAAGAATTATTCTCTTCTTTTAAGGTGCCAAATTTGAACCTTAAAGAATTTTTGATATCACAATTTGTGACATCAAAAGATTCTGATGCACAAGCGGAGTGTATGTTGGGGGTTATATGCACAAAAAATGCCATGGATTGTGCATAAGAGTAGTTATATGCACAAGCGCTGTGCATATCGAAATAGAACTGCACAAAATTAGCGTTTTTTTGTGCGTGTATTTTAGCTGTTTGATAGGATTGCATATAAAGAAACGTTTTTATAAAGGGTTTCTCTGCCAACGGTCTCAGAGGTTAAAATTCCAATTTCTTCAAGTTTTTTGAGATACTTACTTGCAGTATTACGCGAAGCAATATGCTGATCTTCAAGAATTGAGATCTTACAATACGGCTGGCTGAAAATTACATCTATTAACTCGCGGGAATAAATATCTTTGGCTTCTGATTTAACTTTTTCAATTACGGCGGTATAGTTATCAAAAATAGCGTTGACCTTTTGTAACGTAAATATTGAAGTTTGTTTAACCGCATCGAGAATATAGAGAATCCAGTTTTCCCAAACGTTGGTTTCGGTAACTTCTCTTAAAAGACGGTAGTAATCATTTTTATTATCGAGGATATATTTAGAGAGATACAGAACCGGAAGATCGAGGAGTTTTTTCAAACAGAGATACAAAACATTAAGTATTCTGCCGGTTCTGCCGTTGCCATCGCTAAAGGGGTGAATAGCTTCGAACTGATAATGAAGAATAGCCATTTTAAGAAGCGGGTCTAAGTCTTTATTGTTACGAGCAACATCAAACCAATTATTAAGTTTTTCCAACAGAACAGTTCCGGGTTCAGGCGGAGTGTAAACTATCCGGGTACTGTTGCCAATGTAAACTTGCCCGATCCGAACCTCCTCTTTTTTTTCAGTAATTAATTGAAAGATATTTACGGCAAGGTGGATAGAAAAATCAGCCGGAGATTGAACTTGAGTAAATGAATTCCAAAGGGCTTCTCTGTAACGTAAAACTTCTTTAGTTGCCGAATCCGTATTAGAAGCAGTGGAAGAGAACGCTTTATAAAGTTTGTCATTTGTGGTAAAAATATTTTCGATTGTAGAGCTGTCTTTTGCTTCTTGCAGAACAAGAGTATTAATAAGCATGAGGGGATTGGGGATAATCGGCAATCGTCCTTTAAGCTCTGCTAATGCGACACGGGCTTCCGTAAGTTTTTTGTAGATACTTACTTTTTCCAATAATGAAGCATCGGGAAGAAGTAAAGGCAGGCTATTGTAAGGATGATCTTTACTGTAACTCATTTTTCACCCAATTTTATTTTTGAAAGGTTGGCGATAATCTTTTTGTTCAGTTCGTCTTCTTCCGAAAGCTGTTTTTCCAATTCGGATTTTAATGATGTAAAGCGTTCGACAAAATTGAAATCATCTTCAGCGTCGGGTAAACCAACATATCTGCCGGGAGTAAGAACGTAGTTAAGTTTTCTAACGTCATCAATGGTTGCAGATTTGCAGAAGCCGGCTATATCTTCATACTTACTTTCCTTGCTTCTCCATTTGTGGTATGTATTGGCAATGTTTGAAATGTCTTCTTCGCTGAGATTACGATTTCTTCTGTTTACTAAATAACCAAGGTTACGGGCATCAATAAAGAGTATCTCATTCTTTCTATCACGGAAACCGGAGCCTGTCCCGCCAACGGCGGGATTCGATTTATTTCTTGAGAGGAACCAAAGGCAAGCGGGAATTTGTGTGTTGAGAAATAGTTTGGTCGGGAGGTTAACGATGCAGTCAACCAACCCTTTTTCGATAAGAGCTTTTCTTATTTCTCCTTCGGTATTTGTCTGAGTGGTGAGGGAGCCTTTAGAGAGGACAAATCCAGCTTGTCCCGTTGGTGCAAGATGATAAAGGAAGTGCATAATCCATGCATAGTTTGCGTTACCGGATGGAGGGATAAGATTCTCGCCAAGTATTTTCCAGCGCGCATCGTTTTTTAAAAGTTCGCCGGACCAGTCGCTATCGTTAAAAGGGGGATTAGCTAAAACATAATCCGCTTTTAAATCTTTGTGAGCGTTGTTTAGAAAGCTTCCTTCGTTATTCCATTTTACGTTTGTGCTGTCAATACCACGAATTGAAAGATTCATTTTTGCTAAGCGCCAGGTGGTCTGGTTGCTTTCTTGTCCATAAATAGAAATACGGTCTAAGGGATTGAATGTTAAACTCTTTCCGTTTTTCTGTTTATAATGATCGGTGTGAGCTTTAATAAATTTTTCACTTTGCACAAACATGCCGCCGCTGCCGCAACATGGATCAAATACTCTTCCTTCATAAGGTTCGAGCATTTCAACCAACAATCTTACAACACTTGAAGGTGTATAGAACTGTCCACCTTTTTTACCTTCAGCAAGAGCAAACTCACCAAGAAAATATTCATACACTTTGCCGAGAACGTCTTTACTTTGCGCTTCTTTTGTGCCAAGGGCAGCGGTGCCGATTAAGTTGATTAAACCGCCTACGGTAGCTTTATCTAATTTTTCTTGAGCGTAAACTTTTGGAAGAACTCCTTTTAAGGAAGGATTATCTTTTTCGATAACATCCATCGCGTCGTCAACGTCTTTGCCGATTGTTGGTAATGCTGCCCTTCCCTGTATCCATTTCCAACGTGCAGATGGGGGAACATAAAAAACTTTTTCTGCGGTGTATTCATTTTTGTCTTCGGGATCAGCGCCTTCGCTTTTCTGTTCGATAAGTTTTTGGTAAAGTTCTTCGTGAGCGTCGGAAATGTATTTGAGGAAGATGAGACCTAATACAACATGTTTGTATTCGGCGGCGTCCATATTCTTGCGGAGTTTATCGGCAGTCTGCCAGAGTGTTTTAGCGAGTTCCTGGTTATCCATGTGTTGTAATCTTATTTAATAACGAATGAATTTAATAATTTCAAACAATACAATGTAATAAAACTTCTATGAGATAAAGAAAAAATGCTAAAATACTAATTCAATCAAAAATCTTTTCCCAAAAGTGTTTGATAACATGATTCTTTAATGGTTTGCCTTAGGCAATAAAGCTGTTATCCTTTTTGAAGAGTTCTTTTAAAGCGGATAAGGGGCTTCGCATAAAAAATCTTTTTTTCTAAGAATTAATTTAGGCAATTACGCAACAGTAAAAAAAACAGTGCGAGGAAATGTTGGAGATGGAAGAGAGTTGAACAACGGAGCTATCAAATGCCACAGAAAGAAATGAACACCTTTTTAGCATATCACAACCAATTTTATTTTCACCATGTGAATTACTAAAATGGTAAAAAGACACCAAAAGTTAATTGTGGAAAATTATCAAGATAGTTTTATAAAGATAAAATTTATTTTATATTTAGACAGAAAATGGGATAGATTCTAAATGTTCTGATAAAAAGATTTATTGAAAAACATAAAAACGCAAAAAAATAATTATGGAATAAGCAATAAATGGGGCACAAAAGGTACGGGTATCTTCCCAAATCAAAAATTTGGAGAGAGATCGTTCGGGAAATGGGAGCTTACGCTCTCGGACAACAAGATGTTTTGACAATTGCCAAGAATACTCTTAGCAATGTTCAGAAGCAATACAGCAATTTCGAAAATGACCCATCAATAAAAACCACTTTTGAGTTTCTCCTTCATATAGCGCAAGCATTCAAACAGCAAGATCCGGTAAGGTATTTAAGAGAAAATAATATTGTTGAAGGTGAGGGAGTTTCTGTATTTAAAATTACCCGCGCCGCAATTAATTATAAAACCGAAGAAGTAGCTTCACACGAATACCAGGCTTTTGCAAAACAAGCTGCGGCGAGTGCTTTAAGCAGCTGGTATAAGTCTCACCTTGAAGAGGGGCGAGGTTTTTTTCACGAAGGTGTGGACTCTACAGCAGTATTTAGAAAAGCTTCTGAAGCAGGCGGATTTTGCGAACTTACAAGACTTTATTTCTCAAATGTTACTGAACGATACCTAAGGTATTTTTTAGATCGGGAAGCGGCAATAGCAATACCCAATGTTGAACAACGGAGTAGATTTTCGAATGAAATTGAGAAACACATGGAAGATGTTTCTCGCCATGCATTTGAGACGAGCAAAATAGCCCAATCATTTGCTGCGGGGTGGTTCGCAAAAAACACACCAGAGAGTTATCCAGACGAGAGAGAGATAAAATATTTTCTCAATCGAACATTTGGAAAGCTGAAGAGTGAGCTCTTGAGGGAAGAAGAGAAATGGATCTATTTCCCGACTTTGAAATAGCTTGTGAGGGGTTAAAAGTAGAGAACGACTCACCAAGGTATATCGAGCTTGAGCATAAAGAAGGAGGAGAAAAAAACACAATAATAAAATTGGATAAATTTGTTACACATGTTGAAACACTAAAAGATAGATATAAAGATTTGCTTGTGATGGCGGGATATATTTTTGCTGCGGACAGAAAAGCAAGTCGGGGTAGTATACGAACCGAAGAATATACGAAATGGAGCAGAGAGTTTACTATTCATTTAAAGGTAAGGGGTCTAAAATTCTGGGATAACGAAACGATTAATAAATTATTGAATGACGCATTATGTTTTATGAGCGGGGACCACAAGTATCATTTTAAATTTTACCAGGCAGAACCGGATTTTTCCGACAAGTATTTTTGACAATGATGAATTTCAACCAAGAATGCCGGAAGATTGTAAAATTGCTCTCTTTTCCGGTGGACTTGATTCATTAGCCGGTGTGATAGATTTATTGCATAACACAAAAAGTGAAATTTGGTTAGCAAGTCATCAATCGGGTTCAACGAAAACGAAAGGGGTACAAAGGAAGCTTTTTGCGGCACTAAATGAACGCTACCCGGGAAGATGCCAACATTACAAATATCAGTGTGGATTGACGGGAGAACAAGCAAGCGACGAATCTCAACGGACAAGACCGTTTCTATATTTCTCAACCGCATTTGTTTTAGCAGCAGAATATAAACAAAAGGAAATAACAGTATTTGAAAAGGGGATAACGTCTATAAATTTTCCAGAGACAGAAGATTTAATAAACAGCCGGTCGAGCCGGACAACGCATCCCAAAACAATCGCACTATTAGAAAAATTATTTAGCGCAATCATAAGGGAACCATTTAAGATTCAACATCCCTATCTTTTAAAGACAAAAACCGACATAGTTGAAATATTAAAAACCTATAACCGATTAGACTTGTTAGATAGTTCAGTTTCATGCAGCGGGACCAGAAAAAATATGTCAGGTTTTAGTCACTGCGGAGCTTGTAATCAATGTATTGATAGAATTTATGCCACCTACGCAGCAGAGGTTGAAAAGTATGATGACAATGGAATATATCGATTTAGCTTTTTAAAAGAAGACCTTGAAGAACCACACTTGATAAAATTATTGAATGAGTACATAAGATTAGCACATACATTTAAGTGTCAGGATATAGAAAGTTTTTATCTTGGACGCGAAATGGAAGTGTTGGATGCAGTAGAATTTATGAAGGGAGAAAGAGATGAAGATAAAATTGAAGCTATTTTTACTATGTGCAGGAAACATGCAGATCAAATAGAAAAAGCAGGCAACCGAATGAGGAAGCAGTATGACAGTATTTTTATTCCAAATCGGCCATTATCATTTTTTAGTTTAGTTCTGGGGAAAAAAGAATACCAGAAGGAACCGGAAGAGATTTCCAAAGAAGCAATGGTTCGACAGGAAATTCCGATAAGAAGATTAAAAGCGATTCTCATCGAAAATCTTAAAGAATTAATTGCCGCGGGAAGGATTACCGAAGGGATGAATGAGACTAAACGAGAACCAGTATTATCGAAAATTGTAACACCCTATATTGAACGGAAATATATCTTAACGCCGTCCCAAAAGCATACAATTCAACAATATCTTCTACGGGGAGATATTCAATTGAAAAAACAGAAAGGAGGATTTACGGTTGTAGATGGCTATATCAGGAGATAACCTGTAAAAAAATATCATACCCTATCTTAACCTTATCTTATCCGTTTGTTAACCCCCATCTTATCCTTTTTTTTTGTACTTAAAAAAAGAGAGGAAAAGAAATGAAAACCTTAAAAAATTCAAAACATCAAGGATCTCAAGAAAGTGTTCTGGAAAAGCTAAACAATCTTGAGAACCTATTAAAAAAGAAAGATGACCGACCACTCTGCTTCAAGGAAGCGTGCGCGTATCTTGGATTCGCTCCAAGTTATTTGTACAAGTTAACCTATCGAAAAGTTATTCCCCATTACAAACCAACCGGCAAGATGCTCTTCTTTTCCAAATGTGAATTGGATGAGTGGATTTTTACCAAGTCGCAAGTATCAAGTGAAAAGTTGAAAGAGAACGATCCCGGGACTACCCAAAGGGAAGCGAATGTAATTAATGAAGAAGATGAGGAACCGCCGTAGAAATAATTAGGAATTCCGAATTAGGAATTAGGAAATCCGTCAGAAGCGGATAAATAGGAATGAAAGCAAGAGTACGAAAAAGATTAAGATTAAGAAAAAACAATAGTGATGAGATTGATAAAAACGGATTAAGAAAATGGGAAATGAAATTCAAAATATGTTAAGCAAATTCTCTATTGAGGATATGGAAAAGTTGAAAGTGCTTTTTTCATTTATGCCTCAAACTGAACAAAAGGAAATTGTAACGCTGCGGGTGTTTGCTGAGGAGTATAAAAATATTATCCGCAATAACAGATCGAGTTCTTATTTGAAGTCTGTTACTATTTCGTTAGGGTATTTGGTCGAGTACTTCGGAGAGCAGAAACCTATCTCATCAATTCAGTTAAAGGATATTGAGAATTTTGTTATTCATCTACAGCACATTGTTAAAAAAGGATACGTTGTTTATTTCCGCAATTTAAAAGCCGCTTTCAATAAAGCAAAGGATTGGAAATATATTTCTGAAAATCACTTCTTAAAAGTTAAGCTGCCGAAAAAACAGAGAGTGAATCCGGCGTACATTAATAGTGATCAGTTGGCAGTGATCAGTCAGCAGTTGGCAATGCAATGGGCAGAAAGCAGTAGGCGGTGGGCAGAAGGCAGTAGGCGGTGGGCAGAAGGCAGTTGGCAGTAGGCAAAAGGGAAATGATGTTATTAGTGATGTGGCGGTTTTCGCTTTTGGTAAGAAAATGCGGTTGAATGAGATTGTTAATCTTCGGTGGAAGAATGTTAATCTTGCTACAAGAATAATTACTGTGGGCGATGAGGATTTTACTACCAAGGGAAGAAATCAAAGGTATATACCGATTAGTGATGAGGTGTTTGAGATTTTAGAAGCGCAGAGAAAAAAATTACAAGGTAAGGGGGGAGGTAGCGAAGGAAGCCAACCTATAATACTTTCAATTCAGAACCCCCTCTCGGTCTCCCCCTTTCAAAAAAGGGGAGAAGGGGCTTTGTATGTTTTTGCGAAGTTAAATGGTGAGCCGTTTACGGGGGATTATTTTTCTAAGAGATTTAAGAGAGCTTGCAAGTCTGCGGGGATTGATAAATCAATCCATTTCCACTCGCTTAGGCATTCGTTTGCATCGAACCTCGCGCAGAAAGGGGTTTCGCTTTACACTATTAAAGAATTGCTCGGACATTCGTCGATTACTACAACGGAGATTTATAGTCATTTGAATATGGATGCATTGAAGGAAGCAATTGAAACATTGAATGGACCTCACCCTAAATCCCTCTCCTTGGTAAGGAGAGGGACTTTAAAAGATGAATTAAAATTAATTATTAATTTAAGAACAGGAAATAAAATGAACACAGTTAAAGAAATGGGTTTGCAATACCATCAGCTATTCGGGTTTAATGTTTTGCCGATACAAGTGAAGAAGCCGAAAATTCAATGGGATAAATGGCAGAGCGAAAAACAAACTGACGAGGATATTGAGAAAATGGATTGGAGTAATACAACGGGTATAGGTGTTGTCTTGGGAAATGATGATTTAAGAAATCTCGATTTGGATATTGTTGAAGATTATGAAATACTGGACAAGCTTATTTGCGATTTGGAACTGCCGGAGAAATATAATTGGGTAATACAAAGCGGAAGCGGTGAGGGATTTCATATTTACCTACGAGTAAAGGATGACAAAGGGATTTTAAGTAAAAAGTTCGGGGGCGATAAAGCTGTTTTTAAGTTTAAGCCAAAAGAGAAAAATATCTGCAAGCATGTTGAGGTGAGATGGAAAAATTGTCAGACTGTGCTTCCTCCCTCTATGCATGAAAGCGGTGGAGTATATACTTTTTATTATGATGAACCAAAAGAACTTCCTCCATATATCGAAGCTGAAGAGTTAGTCGAAGTGATTTCAAAGTATTTTGAAATTGAAGAGACAGCGGTTAAGCAAATCAATGTTAATGAGAGGAAAGAAGAGGTAACACATTTTGACAAGGAAAGGTTAGAAAGCGCTCTTGAGTGTTTGAGTAAAAACTTGCCTTCAAATTGTTATGAAGAGTGGTATAGAATTGGGTTTGCTCTTGTGCCTTACGGTGAAGTTGGGAGAAAATATTTTGTGGGGATGAGCCTTGCGAATCCCAATTACCACGATACTGAAATGCAGTTGAATAAAAAGTTTGATGAGTTTGTGAAGGACTATGACGGAAGGGTGACGTTAGGGAGTCTCTTTCATATTGCAGAAAATTTTGGATGGGTTAAGCCGATTGTAAAATTCTGGTACTTTGATGACCGGGGAGTGATGAAAATATCGAGAACACGTTTTAAGAGATTACTTGAAAGTGAAGGATTCTGCAAATATAGAATTGACGGCAATTATTTGTTTGTGAGGATTAGACAAAATATCGTAGAGGAAATTGACTGCATAGATGTTAAAGAAACGGTGATGCATTATTTAGAATCATTCGCTGTGGAAGACTTAGAAGGGACAACGAGAACGGAACTTATTGATATACTGATCAAATCTGCTCAGCAATTATTCTCAATTCAATTCTTAGAATTCCTCATTACCCGGACTATTAAGTTTAATAAAGATTGCGATAAAAAAGGATATTTCTATTTCCAAAATGGATATGCCGAGATTGAAGAGAATAGAATTCAATTTAAAGATTACAAGACTTTGGAAAAGCATATCTGGAGGAAACAAATTATAAAACGGAATTATGTAACAACAGAAAAGAGATCAATGTTTGAAGACTTGCTCTTTAATATCTGCCGGATAGAAGTTAGAAGATATGAAGCGTTGAAAAGCGGAATCGGTTATCTGCTCCATGCGTATAAAGACCCTTCAAACGCAAAAGCTGTGATCTTTATTGATGAAAAGTTGAGCGAAGGTTCTTTTGGAAGAAGCGGAAAAGGGCTGGTGATAAAAGGGGTTTCACATATAAGGAATACGGTTGTGGAAGATGGAAGGAATTTTAATCCTTCAAAGAATTTTGCGTTTCAAAGAGTGAAAGCGGATACTTCTATTATTGCAATTGAAGATATAGGGATGAGGTTTCCTTTTGAGCGTTTGTTTTCAATAATTACAGACGGCATTACCATCGAACGGAAAAATAAAGATGAAATGTTCTTGAGCGGGAATGAATCGCCAAAGCTTGTGATCTCGACAAACTATTCGATTAAGGGTGTTGATGATTCAACTTTGGACAGGCAGTTCGTGATAGAGTTTTCGGATTACTACAATAAAAATTACCGTCCGTTTGATGAATTCGGGAAAAGATTTTACGATGGATGGAATGAGACAGAATGGAATAGTTTTGACTGCTTTATGATTGAGTGTTTGCAGTTGTATTTGATGAGAGGGTTAGTCGCTTACGAATATGTGAATCTTGAAAAGAAAAAACTTATAGACGAAACTTCAATTGAGTTCTCCGAATATAGTGAGGGATTGGAACTTGAAAAGGAATATGATAAAAAAGAGTTGTTCGAAGATTTTAAGAAAGAGTATAGCGATTATGATTCCGACGGACCGGGAAAATTGACTCAGCGAAAACTAACTCATTGGTTCAAAATGTTTGGACGGATTAAAGGATTGAACATTGTGGAAAATAAATCGGGTGCAAAGAGGACAATTGTAATAGTGAACCCTCACCCCAGCCCTCTCCCTTAAAATAAGGGCGAGGGAGTAAATGGACGGTTGAGCTGAAAGATAAAAAAGACCTCACTCTAAATCTCTCTCCTTAGTAAGGAGAGAGACTTTTAAAGGACGCTTGGACGCAAAAACGTATAGTTTTTAAGCGCGGTTGAAAAGTTGATGAAATTGCGTCCATACGTCCAAGTTTATAAAATTATAAAAAAAGAGGAAAATAAAATGAACGTAACACCATTAAAAGCGATTAAGAAACATTGTCTTGAATGTTCCGGGTTTGAAAAGAAGCAAGTCCGGGAATGTGTTATAAAAGATTGTGTCCTTTTCATGTATC
>Ga0210006_1002871_pt1 | contig 11030 bp, 10 predicted proteins | sample CryGey02umfilter_2_FD_185452 | JGI IMG/M metagenome (GOLD analysis project Ga0210006, IMG submission 185452) | Groundwater microbial communities from aquifer in Utah, USA - Crystal Geyser 4/10/14 0.2 um filter (SPAdes) (version 3) | ecosystem: Environmental > Aquatic > Deep subsurface >... | reverse complement strand
CAAAGCCAAAGGAACTAAATAATGGAATCTTGATAATTCCCAAACATTTTTAATATCCCAACCTTTGTTATAATCCTTAACTAATCGTTCTCTTAAATCCAAATAAAAATCATTGGACCAGGTATGACCAGATTTAATATCCTCGTGCCAATCAAGGTTTTTTAATACTTTGGGGAGTATTCCCAAAAACCCAAATTCATTATTGAAAATTCGATTGGCGGTTGGGATAATAAAATCTTGACGAACAATTTCTTCTAAAAATTCTTTGTTCTCAATAAAAAAGATTCCTTTGGGCAATTTCTCGAAATTCATTTTTTTTCTGCGATCGTGGAAAATAAATGAAAAAGGATGAGCCAAACGAAAACGCAACCACTCTCCTTTTAAATAATTCCTCACATATAAAATAGCGGCTCCTGGATGAAGCAAAGCTTTTTGAATTCGTGAAGCAGTAATAGCAATCATAAAATTATAATGCAGGATTCTTTGCTTTAAGCTGAAAATCTTGCCTTATTATAATACAAATTTTATAAATGAGATAGCTGTAAATCAATAGCTGGGGAATACTTTTTTCAGAAATTAATAAAAATCTCCAAAGGTTGCTATGATTTAATTCATAAAAATAAAATAAACTAGGCGTTCCTAAAATTAGACCATTGAGAAATACAAATATCTTTTCTTTATAATTATCCGCCAGGATTAATAAAATAGCAACAATCACTGCCCAACAAGATAACCAACTTTCCCAAACTTCCTTATGGTACATAATCATGGTAGCAAACGCATAAAGTGAATAATAAAGATCTGTTTTGATCTCTTTCTTAAGTTTGAGTTTTAAACTAATAACAAGAAACACCAAAAAGAGAAGAACGACGTAAAGTTTACTTATTAAAGAAAAAAGAATTTTGCTTTTGTCGTAAAACAATTCGCCTAAGAAAGTATTAAGAGAAAAATTATCAGGATAATGAATTTCCCATCCTTCTCTATTACCCCCAATAAAAATCGTATGAATAAAATTACTAATAGCTGGGGAATAGTATAAATGATGATAAAGTAAATATCCTGTAGTAAAAATAATAAAACAAATAATAAATCCCCAGATAGCTATTTTGTTTTTTGTTTTTAAATAATACCAAAAGTTTAACAAGGCAATTGGTTTAAACAAAAGAGAAGTTATCCAACTAAAAGCGCTTAAAATATTTTTAAAATATACAAAAAAAATCAAGGAAAAAAGAAAAAATAAAGAACTAATGAGATTATACTGCCCCATTCTTAAATCAGATAAAATTGGAAAAAAGGTAAACCAAAGAAAAAATGTCAGCACTTTAGTTAAGTTATCTGTTTTGAATTTTTTCGCTATTAAATAAATTGAGTAAAAACCAAAAAGATAAAACAATATTACGAAAATTAAATAACCATGATAAGCAGATTCTGCACCAGAAAAAAATATTAAAAATGGCCAACCAATTAAAAGTGGTGAAATCGGAAAATATTTGAATATCATAAAATATGGCGTAACTAAATTAATTGAAGCGGATTCTCCGTAAATAAAAATATTATGAAAAAAATTATAAGTAGCCTGATATAAAGCAAAAAAATCTTCGCCAATAGCCGCACACAAAGTATAGCCCAATTTGAAGCAATACGGTTTAAAGAGAAATTTCAAATAAAAAAAGAAAATAACAATGGCAATGAGAATTAATAAAATCTTACTAAATTGTTTAATTAACTTAAAAATCATATAATAAATAAAGTCAAAATTCAAAAGTCAAAAGTGACACACAGTGTCATCCTGAGCGAAGCGAAGGATCTCTGAGCTGACAGTAAGACTGTCATCCTGAGCGAAGCGAAGGATCCCTGCCTGCGCAGGCAGGCGCGAGAGATTCTTCGTCCACCTCTGGCGGACTCAGAATGACAGTGGAAAATGCAGAATTATTAATAATGTTATTATCGTATACAATCCAGCCATAATATCATCCAAAACTATACCCCAGCCACCAAATAATTTTTCAATTCTTTTAATAGGAAAGGGCTCTAAAGCATCAAAAAATCCATAGATTAATAACAATAAAAGCCAGAGAGGAATATTAAAAGAGAAAATTGTTAGTTTTTGAAACAGATTAAACCAGATGGCAACAAATTGCACCCCTACCACTTCATCAATTACTACTTTCTGGGGATCTTTCCCTTGATTTAAAACTTTTTCCGCTCGACTACACAAAGGAATGCTAACAACGGTTAAAACAAGAGAAATAATTATTTTCAGAATAATGGGGAGGGGATTAATTAATAAAGCGAAACCTGTGCCCAAAATCGCTCCATAAACACCAGGAATGAAAGGTACTAAAAACGAAATAAAAAATCCCGTGCTAAAAAACTTCACCCAAAAATCTTTTCGAAATAATGTTTTACGCATCAGTTTTTATTTTAAAAGAAACAAGATGCCTAAACCAATTAAAACAGCACCAATAATCTTCCAAAGAGTAAATTGCTCATGAAAAAAAATCACTGAAGAAACCATAACCGCCACATAGACAATTCCCACAGTTAACGGATAGATATTTGATAAATCTTTTTTTGACAATAAAAACATCCAGGTTATAAAACTAGTAGCATAACAAATCATACCTAAAACATATTGCCAGTGCGCTAATAAAAATTTCACATTGAGTAAATTTTTCACTAACTCACCCAACCCGGACAAATGGGTTTGCATCAACCCAATTTTCATCATCACTAACCCACTCACAGTTAAAACAAGGTAAAGGATAATATAGAAAGTCATATTAGAAATTATTTATTAATTTAATTATTACCTTTTGAAACAAATCTAAATATTTAATATTTTCCTTATGAATCAAAAAAGTAATTAACCTCTTTTTAAACACCTTCTTTTTCCTCTCTAATTGATGATATCTCTCTTCAAGTTTTTTAAGAATTTCTGCTTTATCTTTAATTTTTGTCATTTTAAATAATAAAGGAGAAACTGAAATATTTTGAGAAGCAAACCACACCACATCATAAAAATCCCGAGGCTGCAAATCTTTTCTTTTAAGAATGGCGTTTATTTTCTGAGCCAATAAAAAGCTCTCCTGATTAGTCACTATGTTCTGAATAAATCCAAATCTACTAAGAATTACAGTTTCTAAAAGAGGTTTAACAGAGGGAGCGGCATAGTTAATCCTAATCACCAACTTCTCTTGAGGGTGCTTGCTAATCCCTACTTCTTGTAGTAAACCAATGAATTTAATTTCTCCTATTCCAGAATCATCAGTCTTTCTAAATCCAAATTCTATTAAAAAACCATCTCTTTGAAGATAAGACACTACTTTCTCAAACAGCTTTTTAATTTGATTAAAACCCAAACCTAAATTATCAAAATCCAAATCCTCAGAAAATCTATCCAAACCTCGCAATAATCTTAAACTTGTTCCCCCGATAAATGATAGATTTTTACTGTCTTTCAAATTGTAAAGGTAATAAATAATTCTTGTTTGAAGATATTCTCTAATCAGCGCTCTTTTATAAGAAACAAGAATTCCTAATCTTTTTCCTTCTTTTTCCAAATCCTCCAATAAAAATTTCTTAGGCATATTTTTGAATTAATCTTTCAATCATTAAATTAAACTCATTACTCAAGTGAGCAAATTTTAGCCATTTCCTTATTTTTTTCCAATCAAAATTAGTGGGAATACTAAGCCTTAATCCCTCAATAAAACTCTCAGATAATTTCATTCTTTTTGAACTCAAGTAAAGATAATCGAATAATGCTTTTTCAGGAAGAGCAATATTATAAACATATTGCTTATCCCCCTTAATAGTTTCGTAACCAAAAAATAAATCGGGCTTAAGATGAGAATAAGAAAATACACCATAGTTCTTAATCTCAAAACTATTAGTTTTTAAAGTAGTAATCGAGGTTGTTTGAAAAGGAATATCAGGTATTAAACTATAATAATTCAAAGCTGTCTCCAAACTAATATAGGAAGGACTATAAATAAAATTAGCCACAATAAAAGGTTCCTCAATTTCAAAATCAGAGAGTTTATAAATTCCTCTTTTCAGCCCCTGAAGATAACCTGATCTTGACCAATCTCTTAACTGATTTAAAGTAGTATTCCTCTTGGCTTGAGGGAACCACTTAAAAACGTCCTCTAACTTAAACAAAGGATAATCCTTGGCCTTATTTCTTAAATCATTAATGGTCATTTCCCTTAATAATACTTTTTTATGATTATTGGAAATAATACCACTTTTTAAAAACAAAGTAAACCCCGTTAAATTTACTTTGTAATTATTTAACGGGGTAAAACACCTTTCCTAAAAGCACTAACCCACTCACCGTTAAAACAAGATAAAGAACAATATAGAAAGTCATATAGAAAACTTAAAGGGTATTGATTATATTTTGCTTTAATAAATCTGATATTGTCAAAAATCTAACTTTAGTTCTTCCTATAATAATTTCTTTTCTCAAATTAAGATTAATTAACCAAGCTTCTGCTGGTTGATATTTATTTATAAAGCTTTTAAAAGAACGTTCTATCTTTGGTTCTTTTAATTCAGTAAATTTAACTTCAATTGGTAAAAGTTTTTCCCCGGAAGATAATATAAAATCCACCTCGGTTTTGTCTTGAGTGCGCCAAAAATGCAGTGAGATAGGACTATAAATAATTTTCTCTCTTAATATATTAAAAATTAAATTTTGAAAAAGAAAACCAGTTTCAACATTAATTAATTCTCGACCAAATACTCCTAAAGCATAATTCTTTAAACCGAGATCATAAAAATAAATAATTGGTGATTTAGTAATTTCTTTTCTTAAATTTCTAAAATAAGGCGTTATCCTTTTTATTATAAAAGTTTTTTCTGCATACCAAAGATAATTCTTTACTGTCGGAGATGAAATTCTCAAAGTAGATGCTATTTCTGAATAATTTATTAAACGTCCAATCTGTCCGGATAAGAGTTTGATAAAAGAACTAAAAGCATCAACCTTATCAACTTTTAATAAATATGAAACATCTTTTTCCAAATAGCTACGGAAGATCTCGTCAATAACTCTTAATTTATCTTCCAATTTATCTTCTAATATTACTCGTGGATAACCCCCAAATTTCAGATACTCATCTAGTAAACTATTTACTTTACTCTTCTCTATCTCCAAAAACTCTGTTATTTTATTCTCATAACGATAATTTGTTTTAAAATCAACAAATTCTTCAAAAGAAACAGGATTGAGTTCAAAAAGCCTCTTTCTGCCAACTAAAGACTCATGGATTTTTTCTTTTAATTCAATACTTCCTGAACCAGAAACAATGAATTTATAAGGCAAATTCATATCAAAAATACCTTTTAGGTATAAACCAGCATTTTGTTTCCTTTGTATTTCATCAATAAAAACATAACCTTGCTTCTTGCCTAATTCTAATTCAATCTTTTTTATTAAAGAAAGCTGGGAATCAAAAAATTCTCTATCTGTTTCAATATCAAGGCTCAAAAATACAGTATTTTTGTTTTTACTTACTAAATCGGCCTTTAAAAGCTGCATTAAAGTTGTTTTTCCGACTTGTCGAGGGCCTATTATTAGGGATATTTCCTTGTTTTTTAAGTGATTTTTGAGCTCTTTAAATAATTTTCTCTTTATTATAGTCATTTTTTTAGGCTTTTTAACAATCCCTTCATTTTAACTCGATAATTTTAAAAGTCAAGTTATCAAAAAATCGAGTTTATCTTAAAATCTAATGGCTTAACTTTCAAAAAAAACTTTAAATTCAAGGGTAAAGGATAATGCAGAAAGTCATAATTGTATAATATTAATATTTAGTTTGAAACCAATCGATAGTCTCTCTAAGGCCAAGTTTTAAAGGAAATTTAGGCGTCCATTTTAATTCTTGTTTAGCTCGAGAATAATCTAAACAGCTTCTTTTTTGCTCTCCTAATGGCAAAGCCCTATATTGAGGTTTAAATGAAGTTTTGGTCAATTTGCTTAAATATTTAAACAAAGTATTAATATCTGTTTCTTTGCCAGTGCCAATATTATAAACGCCGATCTTTTTACTATTCATTGCTAGAATATTAGCTTCAACTATATCTTTTACATAAACAAAATCTCTCGTTTGCTTGCCATTACCAAAAATAAAAGGCTGTTCGCTCCTAAGCATTTTATCAATAAAAATAGCTATTACGCCGGCTTCCCCTTGAGGATTTTGTCGAGGACCATAAACATTAGCATATCGTAAAGAAATATATTTTAAACCAAAAACTTGATAAAAATAATAAAGATAATTCTCAGCACTCAATTTAGTAATACCGTAAGGCGATAAGGGGTGAGGTTCATAAGTTTCCGGCGTGGGAATAATTTTGGCATCTCCATAGATAGCGCCGCCAGTTGAAGAAAAAATACACTTACATTGATTTAATCTGTTTTTATTTGTTGCAATAAAACTTGAAATAATATTTAACGCGCCTAAAATATTTGTTTTAGCATCATCAATAGGATCTTTTACCGATTGTCTTAAATTTATTTGAGCAGCTAAATGAAAAATAACTAAAGGTTTTTCTTTTTTGATAACTGTCGCTGCCGTATTAGAATTAATATCACATTGATAAAATTTGGCTTTAGGATTGATATTCTCTCTTTTCCCAGTAGATAAATTATCAATAACTATAACTTGATGCTTTTCTTCTATTAAGCGATCCACTAAGTGAGACCCTATAAATCCTGCTCCGCCAGTAACTAAAATTTTTTTATTTTTTAGAATCATATTTAATCCTTTTTAACTCGGGCTTGTTTAAATATTTTTGTTTATAAATATTAAAAATATGTACACAAAAATATGCCATAAAAATAAGATATGGAAATTCGCCCGGTACAAGATAACGAGCTTCCCAATAAATAGGAACATGGGATAAATAGAAATAAAGCAAAGGAGAAAGTAGTAATAAATTTTTGCGCCACTGTTGTTTTGTGAACCAAAAGCCAAAAGCAGCTGCAAGAACAAATAATCCTTGAATTAGAGCGGGAATAATGATAACTAACAGGAATCCTCTGAAATTATTTCTCAATAACCATTTACCATAATCTATATTACTAGATCCAGGATTATGATCAAAGAAAAATTGTCGAGTAAAATGTTCACCTAAAAGTCGCCCTATACTACCCATGCCTCTCGGAGTAAAAAGCATAGAAATTAGTCTTTTGGGCATCATAAGAATATACCATCCTGGATGAGTTTTTATAGCTTGGATAACTTTAGTTTTCAAAACATCTTGGTATTGTGGGGAAGCATAATCAATCCCCGGATACTCTTGAGCAACTTGTTCGTAAGTAACGCCATCACTTAAAACTGCCCCAAAGGGGTTTTTAAATTCTCCGAATCCTTCCCACATGCTTTGCCATAAAGTAGCTCGACCGAAGGTGAAAGTATGAAAAACTAAATAATTTCTTATCCCCCAAGGAAAAAGAATAGTGAATATAATTAAAAACATTGTCAAGGTCTTTCCCAAAGCTGCTTTCCAATTTCTTTTATAAATCCAGCTACCAATTCCTAAAAATAAAGGTAAAAGCAAGGAATCAGACCGAAAATACAAAGAAATTCCTATAATAATTGCTGCATAAATCCAAAAATATTTTTTATTATCTACAACTGATTTAAAAAATAAATAACAAGCTAATAATGTTAAAAACACTGCAGAAGTATCATATAAAACTGCAACACTAAGTCGTATTTCAGGCAACCAAATAGCCCATAGGAATGATGATACTAGGGCTATATTTTTATTAAAAAATCTTTTAGCGATACCAAAGATTATAAAAACTGAACAACTACTTAAAAGAATTTGGATAATTTGCAAATAAATATCACTCTCATGCCCAAAAATTTTATACGTCATAGCTAAAAGGAAGGAATAACCCGGCAATTGTTGAAAATCAGGTGTCAATTTTCCTTGGGTAACCTTTGAAAATCCATTTCCCAGAAATAAATTATGGGCCGAGGCGTCTAAACCGCTTCTAATACCAGCGAAATAATCACTATTATAAAGACGATACAACGCTATCCCCCTTAGAGATAATGCAATAAGAAAAATAACAATTAAAATTATTAATTCCTTCTTTCTCATTGTTTATAACCAACAATAAAGTATTGAGCACCTAAACAACACCATCTTAATTTTTTTTCCAAAGGTCTCAAGCTTTTTAATATTTTGGGAAAAAATACAATATAATCTAATTCTTTAATTATAAACTTAGATTGCTTTAGAAGTATCTTAGATGTATTAGCATTTAAAAGATGAGCATCTTTATCAAAAACACATGTTTTGACAATATATCGAGTTAAGATATTCAAAGGGTTATGTTCAAAAATAAAAATATACCCCTTAGAAGATAAAACTCTATAGCATTCCTGAATTAGAGTTTGTCTCTCATTAAGTGGAACGTGATGCAAAACAGTAGAAATTATAATAGCATCAAAAAAAATATCGTCAAAAGGTATATACCTTCCATCAAAAATAGAAAATACAATATTACCATTCTTATTCTCCCTAGAACTAATCTGTATAGATTCTTGGGACGGATCTATCCCCCAGATTTTAGCTTGAGGGAAATATTGAGAAAAAAATTTCTCTAACTTCCCTATCCCGCAACCTAAATCTAATATCTTTATATCCTTTTTTAGATTATACCAAGAATAGAAATCATCAAGTGCTTTTACTTTATATTCACTAAAATACTCCGAACTTTCACCAGAGATTTTAATATTCTGATTATGTATTTTGGTATAATTCTGACTAAAATTATCGAAATCCATGTTCTATTTATTTTCACCAATAACCTCTTTGATAATGTATAAAGGGCGATGTTTTACTTCTTCTCCAATACGCCCAATATATTCTCCAATTATCCCAAGACAAATTAATTGAACTCCTCCCAAGAACAAAACCGCCACTATTAAAGAAGTCCATCCTGAAATAAGAATGTTAGTAAATAATTTTAAGATAATAACGTAAATTAGATACAAGAAACTCAAACCCGCTATGAGAAAACCAAAGTAACCAGCTATTCTTAAGGGAAAATTGGAAAATGAAAACGCGGCATCAACAGCCAATTTCAACATTTTCTTTAGAGAATACTTTGTATGACCAGCAAATCGTTTTTCCCTTTTATATAAAATGCCCCCTTGTTTAAAACCTACCCAACTAGTTAATCCCCTAACAAAACGACTTCTTTCTCTTATCTCCTTAAGAGAATCAACAACTTTTCTATCTATTAATCTAAAATCACCCGCATCTAGAGGTATTTTAATATCAATGATTCTCTGTAAAATTCTATAAAATATTTTAGCTGTTAATTTTTTAAATACACCTTCTCCCTCTCTACTTTCTCTAATACCATACACTACTTCGAAACCTTCTTTCCATTTTTCAATAAATCTCGGGATAACTTCTGGAGGATCTTGAAGATCAGCATCTATGATAACAACAGTATTTCCTAAAGCATAATCCATACCAGCAGTAATGGCAATTTGGTGACCAAAATTTCTCGAAAAATCAATAATTTTTACCCTTTTATCCTGGGAGTGAAATTCTTTCATAATCTCTAAAGATCTATCTTTGCTTCCATCATTTACAAAAATAATTTCATAACTTTCTTTTATAGAATCCATTACAGAAACCAATCGCTTATAAAACTCTCTTATTGTTTCTTCCTCATTATAAACTGGAGCTACTATAGAATATTTATATTGTTGGGTCATAATTTTAATATATAGAATTAAGAGTTTTTGAAAAAAGATAATAAGTTTTGAACATTTTGCTGCCAAGTATATTTTTTTACAACTTCCTCTCTAGCATTGCGGCCTAAAGTATTACGCAAGTCCCCATCTTTGATTAACTCTATTATACCATAAAATAAACTATCTATATTCCCCGGGCTTACCAAAAGAGCAGTTTGTCTATCTTTCAATACTTCACCGATTTGATCTAAATCAGAAGCTACTATTCCTTTTCCCATGGCCATATATTCAAAAAGTTTGGTTGGGGAACCAAAAAATGGTGTACCATCAGGATTAGGAACATGAGGAGAAACTAAAATGTCACAAGTGGCTAAATATTGAGGGACTTCTTGATAAGGAACTATACCAGTAAAAGTAACATAATTTTCCATTCCGTTTTCTTTAATAATCCTTTCGCATTCGGGTCGCTGGACGCCGTCACCGATGAACAAGAAATGTATCTTGTATCTTGTATCTTGTATCTTGTTTATAATTGATTTTATTGCTTTAGCTAAAATGGGCATACCGTGCCAAGCGCCAAAAGTTGAGACAGCACCAATAACAATTTTATCTTCTAAATTATATCTTTTACGGATTTCCGAACTATCGATATTGGGATTAAACTCTTCTGTATCAACACCATTATAATTAACTAAAATCTTACTTTCAGGAATATTGCGTTTGATTAGTTCCTCTTTCATTGGTTTAGAAACAACAGTAATAATTTTTGCTCTTTTAAGAGAAAAATTCTCCATAAAATAACAAAGTTTTCTAAAAATCAATAATCCTCCCCATTTCTGCCTTACCCAAGGCTCTGAACCGTTATATTCTAAAATTAATGGAGTTTTTGTTAATAAACTTAAAATAGCACCGCAAACATTGAAGATGCTATGCCGTTGATAAATAAACAAAGGTTTCTCTTTTTTAATAATTCTTAAAGCCTTCGGAATAAATCGCCAATTATAATAAATTTCTGGAATTTCGGGTAAATTAAATTTTTTAGGATAAGGAATAATTGTTTTAGACAAACTAACTAGTGGAGCTTCTATTTTTCCAGAACCGATATAATGAATTTTATAACCCTTATTATAAAATCCTTTTACTACACCACGAAAATGGGTAAAAGAACCACCCTGCTGTAATCCCCGAAAATTATCTGTGCGGAGATACACTATTGTTTTGCTGTCAGCACTTCTTTTGTCATTGCGAGCGGAGCGAAGCAATCTTCTTTCGGGAAATAAATTAAAAACAAACAAT
>Ga0210006_1002865_pt1 | contig 11041 bp, 6 predicted proteins | sample CryGey02umfilter_2_FD_185452 | JGI IMG/M metagenome (GOLD analysis project Ga0210006, IMG submission 185452) | Groundwater microbial communities from aquifer in Utah, USA - Crystal Geyser 4/10/14 0.2 um filter (SPAdes) (version 3) | ecosystem: Environmental > Aquatic > Deep subsurface >... | reverse complement strand
TGAATATTTCCCCCTCACAAAAGCGGAGGCATTGGAAAAAGGCTGGAAATGGAATGATCATGAACCCGAGGTGAAGGCGAACCGTGTTATTCCTGCTCACCGTTTGCCCGAATCAATTCAGGATGTGCCGGATGATGTGCTTAATTGGGCGATTGAATGTGAAGCGACGAAAAAGCCTTTTAAAATCATCCGTAAAGAACTTGAATTTTATCGCCATCATGGCTTGCCTCTTCCGCACTTTCACCCTGATGAACGTCGCAGGCAGTTTATAAAAAAACGCGCGCCTTATCGGTTATGGCCTCGCCAATGTGCCAAATGCCAGTCGGAAATCCAAACCACTTATTCTCCCGACCGTCCGGAGGTGGTATACTGCGAGCACTGTTACTTAAAAAATATATATTAAGCGAAGTCCGCCTATGGCGGGCGAAGAATGTTATTTGAACGAAGTTTACTAATGTAAACTTTATTACAGGATTACAAAATTCAAGATTCCAAGATTAATTTTGTAATAGTCCCGCCAAAGGCGGGACGTTTGTAATCTTCAATCCTCTAATCGCGAATGCAATGAGCGTTTGTAAACAATGTCAATCATCGTTCAGAATAGACGATTCCGATCTGGCGTTTTATAAAAAAATGGAGGTTCCTGAGCCAGTTTCATGCCCTCAATGTCGCCTGATACGTCGCTTACAGGAGAGAAACACGCACAAATTATACTATCGAAAATGCGACTTTACGGGGAGGAAAATCCTTTCCGCTTATCACGAAAAACAGCCTTTCCCCGTCTATGATCAGGCGGTTTGGTGGTCTGATGCGTTGGACGCGATGGATTATGGACAGGAATTCGATTTTAATCGCCCCTTTTTTGAACAATTCAAAACATTGACCGAGAAAGTTCCCCATTTTTCGGTATTTATTGTGGGGGGAACACTTCAGAACAGCGATTTTACCAATTGTGTGGGTTATCTGAAGAACTGTTACCTTATTTTTGAAGCGGATTACAACGAAGACTGCGCGTATTCCAATCGTATTTATCATTCCAAAAATCTGCTCGACTGCACCAATGGCTACGAAATGGAGTGCTGTTATGAGTGTATCGATTGCACTAAGGGGTATCGACTTCATCACTCACAGGACTGCGAAAATTGCTCGGATAGTTTTTTTCTTAAAAACTGCATCGGCTGTAAAAACTGCATCGGCTGTATTGGCCAACATCACAAGGAGTACATGATTTTTAACGAACAATACAGTCATGAGGAATACGAAAATAAAAAAGCCGTAATGCGATTAGAAACCCACGAAGGCATTCAGAAGATTGCCGAAAAAGCTTTTTCTCTTTTTCAGAAACAACCTCATAAAGCGACCGAAGGACAGCACAATCAAAACGTTTTAGGGGATCATGTTTACAGCTCTAAAAACGCGTTTCACTGTTTCGATTGCAAAGATCTTGAAGATTGTCGTTATTGCGTGAAAGTTGCCTCAAGCGTCAAAAATTCCATGGATTACACGGCATGGGGATTTAAGGCGGAATGGATGTACGATAGTTCCAGTTGTGGCGACAGCGCTTACAATATTCGTTTTTGTTCCAATTGCACCACTAACATTTCGAATTTAACCTATTGTGTTCAGTGTGCAAGCTGTAGCGATTGTTTTGGTTGTATAGGGTTGAAGAAAAAGAAATACTGTATTTTCAACAAACAATATTCAAAAGAGGACTATCATCGCACGGTGGAGCAAATAGTGGAACACATGGCAAAGACGGAGGAATGGGGGCAATATTTTCCGGCGGATTTATGCCCTTTTGGTTACAACGAAACGATCGCGATGGATTTCTTTCCTCTTTCCAAAGAGGAGGCATTAAGGCGGGGATATAAATGGTGTGATTATGAAACACCACCCCCCGAGGTGGAAAAAATAATTCCCGCATCTCGTCTGCCAAATCGCATATCCGATGTTCCAGATGACATTCTTAATTGGGCGGTTCGATGTGAAATAACCGATAGGCCATTCCGTGTGACAGGACCGGAATTTTCGTTTTATCGCTTTATGAATCTGCCCATTCCAAAAAGACATCCCGATCAACGTTACGTAGAGCGCATGGAAAAAAGGCCACCCTATCAATTGTGGTCACGAAAATGTGCCAAATGCCAGTCGGAAATCCAAACCACTTATTCTCCCGACCGTCCGGAGGTGGTATATTGTGAGGAGTGTTATTTGAGTGAAGTTTATTAATTACCCCAATTGGTAAACCGATTGGTTAACCTATTGGGAATAAAAAATGAAACACGGTCACCACTATTCTGAATTTTAGGTAAATCTACTGACTCTCCCTACTTCTTTGTGGGGCTTGTTGCGATTGGCGCTGACGGGGAGGTTGTTGATGTTGGCGGTTAGCATCATCTATAAATCGTCCGTCTTCTCCAATGTCATACCGCGCCCGAATTTCGTCATCCAAATTATAAGTTGGCCATGAGGCACCTACGCCGCCCCACTCAAACCGCGGAGAAGGGTGAGCAACTTTATAGGTTTTTGAAAAGTTGAGAAACCCAGAATCATTTGTGGCCACCTTGGTGTGGGGCAGAAAATTTGGAGTATGTCTGGAGTTAAAAGGAATAACAGTTCGATTTGGAGCATCCAAAATAGTCAGAGGATTCCCGGGATTATCGAAGGGGGTATTTCCTTCCAGAGGCACATTCAGGTATCCAATCGAAGTCGGTTTTATGGCTACTCCCGCGTAACGGAGCGCGAAAGAAAACGATCGGGGGTTTTGCTGACTTCGCAAAAAATCAAGAACAGGACTTTCTTTATCGATCACTAAAGTATATTGATTAAAACAGGAGCGTTCGTCGTAAGAACTGGAAGAGAAAACATTATGAAGATGGCAGTTCAAAATTAGCCTAGAAGGATCGGAAGGGTGAGGGAGAATTTTAATAGAATCGTGACTGTCTGAATTGGTATGAATCGCATTGATCATTGTGCGACCTAATTGACGTTTTAATTGTTCAGAAATTTCCTCAGAATTTTCCCATGTATCACTACCTCCTTTAATCACATAACTACAATGATCAATGGCAGATGGATGTCGTGGCAAACCGTGTGGCTTAGTAACGTTCGCAGTAAATACATCCACATCCCGTACAAGGGCGCAGGTGAGTTCGTAAACCTGCTCTTGCTCTGTTTGTGTCAACTGCTCCCAATTAGCCTGTTCTACAGGGTTGGTAAAATGAGCATGCACTCGGTCAAATTCTGGTCGTGAAAGATCGGGCTGAGTTTTGCGTTTAGGCGAATCGATGCGAACAGGCTGACTTGCCGGGGAGTCGGGAGGGGAAACAGTTACTTCTACCATATCGCCCACCTTTCTTTCCGGGTGATTATTAACCGCGCATAGCAAGTAGGTTCCGGGTCTATCCACCGCAGCAAAGAAGCGTCCTTCGTCCATTATGCTTAAACGGCTCCACTTTTCACCTTCGCCGAGTCGTGCAATCCACAGCACTTGAGTTTGAAAATTCAATCCCGGAATTTCACCCGCAATAGTCGATTGACCATCCACAAAAGGGGTGGCCGTTACGTTGACCGGAGAGGGGACCTCGAGAGTCGTTTCATCCGAGGCTTCCGGGCTAGCTCCACAAAAAAGACTTCTCTGGGCTTCAGGAGAAATGTAAAAAGGATAGCTCACGTAATCGCGTCCTTCTTCAGCCTCCTTATTGTAGATGATGCCGAAAGCAACGATGCCTTTTATTCCTGGTTTTATGCTCAAGTGAGTCATTCCGTTATCTTCTTGCGTCAGAGGAATCGTCCCCGCCCAACTACCTTCCCCTTCGTAAGCCCATTTTATGCAGTTGGCAACGGTCACATCAAGAGGAATCAGCACACGTCCATCGGTTGTTCTTTTAATGCTTTTGTCGATAGGAATAGATGGAGTGAGCGCTCTTATGAGTGGGTTTTCTTTTTCCGGATCAGGAGTTTGCAAAAATATCCTGGGGTCGGCGGAATCAATTCCTTCCCATGGTTCTACGAAAGCAGGATGTGTAGCAGGCGCTTCTTCCAATTCCCCCGGTTCCCCCCATTGCAAATCGCCATTCAATAAACCGCTTCGCATCATGTTGCGGAATGTGGTGATGGAAGCACGTGCCTCTTTGGGCAAGGCTTCCAGATCGGCTTCAAACCGGGTTTCAATCAGATCACACACCCCTTGCTGTAAAACAAAGAAATCTCGCTCCGGAGAAGTTTTAAAAAAGTCCGACAAGAGCTGGTGTATGTCACTCGTTAATCGCGCTAATGTCGCACGGTGTTCGGGGTACATCACCCTCATTTCATCCCGAAAGGTGGCGAGGTTTTTTGCCAGTGATTTGGTGGAAGAGGCCATAAAATATAACACATAATAATATTATAACATAAAACTATATATAAATCAATCTACAAACCCAGAAAACATTCCATTTTAGTTATAAAATAAATACACAGAGTTTTTGTATTCTTAAAATCACTTTTTTATGGCCGGGAAAAAAACAACGAATAAAAAAACCGATTTCCTCAAACTTTCCATCGATGATCAGGTCGAGGCCGTGCATAACGCTTTGAGCGATGAAGTGTATCCTCAGCTCGAAATGCATGGTGGGGGAATGGAGATCATGGATATCGAAGGAACTGACGTTCTGATCCGTTATTACGGCGCGTGCGGTCATTGCCCAATCTCCGAATCCATCACACTTCCGTTCATCGAAGAAACGCTGCAAAAAAAAGTCGATTCAAAAATCAAAGTGGTCATTGTTTAGTCGCGGCAGGTCGTATTTTTTATATAAATCTAAAAGATAAGCATTGTCTCATCCAATACTTCTTCCGAAATCGAACGGATCAAGGTGGCATCGCCTTTTTTACAAACGCGAATGTAATTATCCGTCAGTCCTTCATAAAATTCGGGTCTGATTTTTTTTCTCCACAATGTCGAAGCGGTTTTTCCGATCTGACTTTGAATAAAATCGCATTGTTGTTTATCCGCCAACGCCTGAAGTTTTTTCGCGCGCTTTTTCTTCTCGTCATCCGACACCTGTTTCATGGTTGCCGCGACTGTGCCTTCGCGGGCGGAGTAGGGGAACACGTGCATTTTGGCGAGCGGATTACATTCCATAAAATGCATGGTTTCGGCGAACTCTTCTTCCGTTTCCCCCGGGAATCCGACAATCACATCGGCCGTGATCGCGATACCCGGAATTTCTTTTTTGAATCGTTTTATCACAATTTCTACATCATCTGCCGTATATTGGCGTCTCATCCTTTCAAGCACACTCGTTGAACCCGATTGAATCGACAAGTGAATGTAACGGCAAATCCGTGGATTTTTAAGTATTTCATACAGTCGTTCATTAAAATATTGTGGTCCCATCGAGCTCAGGCGAATACGCGTTATAGTCGTTTTTTCCAAAATCATCTCGAGCAGTTGGGCCAGAGCCGAATTTTCATAATCCGTCGTTTTTATAGCCCCGTATGCGCCAATATTAATCCCCGTCAGCACCACTTCGTTGTATCCGTTTCTCTCGTGCGCCTGAATTTCTTCCACAATCTCATTCACTGGCCGGTTTTTGGAGTGTCCGCGTGACTGAACGGTGATGCAGAACGTACAAAAATTATCACAGCCGTCTTGAATTTGGGTTAGCGCCCGGGACCTTAACTTGTGGGATTTGGAAGATTTGTGGGATGGCGCATCACATTCATTCACCAATTCCTGCTCCAAAAAAGCAATCACCGCTTCCATATCAGGCAAAAGCACATCCACTTCCCCGATTTGTTCAAACACTTCTTTTCGCATACGCGCGGCACAACCGAATACAATCGTCTTCAGTGGTTGATTATTATTTTTCGTTCGTCGTACCATTTGCCGTGATTTCCTATCTGCCGCATGCGTCACCGTACACGTGTTAATAATACAAAAATCCGCTTCCTCTTCGGCAACGACAGCCACTTTGTTTTGAATGGCCCACGAACAGATTCGATCCAATTCATAACGGTTATTCCGACAGCCGGTCATTTTGAGGGCGATTTTCATATTTTACAGTTTCAAGGTGCTACGGTACGCAGTGCTACAGTGCTACAGTGCTACAGAGAATTAACAATTAACTACTAACTATTAACTACTAACTACTAACTACTAACAATTAACTACTGTGCACTGCGTACTGTAGCACTGATGTTCAATGGATTCAAAAATAATAGAAAAACCCCAAGTCAATAATTGACTTGGGGTTTTTGGCAACTTTATTACAACAAAATCTACCTGTCGTCCTCTTTTTCAAATACTTCCGCGGCTTCTTCCGCGGAGATCACTTCTTCGTCCATTCGCCTTACTTCATCGTCCGGAATGTCCATTTCAGGGTCTTCAGTGGCAATTTCCTCGGATTCCCCTTCAAACACTTCCGCGGCTTCTTGCACGGCTTCATGCGATTCGGGAACGATTTCGACCGGTTCTTCATCGATGACTTCATCTGTTTTCTCCCAGCCATTTTCGTCTAATTCCTCGGCAACATTGGCGTTGCAGCAAGGGTGTTCTTCCTCCGTGTAAGTTTCTTTTATTTCATCAAGCGACATGCCTCCTTTTTGTTTGTGTAAACGTTTGCGGAATCGTACGAGCGCGGTGAGCAGGGCAAGCAAAGCCAGCACACCAACGATTACCCAATGGAAAGGAAATGATTTGGTCTTGATACGGAAGAACACATTCACGCTTTCAGAACGGGCGGTTTTGCTTCCATCCACTTTTACGGCGTAAAGCGTCACTTTATGACCGATATCGGTTTCCAGATTTTTAGGAGCCTGAATAGAGAATGCGCCTTCCTCACTGTCGGAAATAACCGAAGAAGCAAGAACCACACTATTCCACACCGCAAATACCTGGGATCCGAATTCACTGTCTCCGGAAACGGTAGGCTGAAGGTCGCCGATTTCAATTTCGACACCATCTTTCAAGCTGTCGGCTCTTACGCCACCGATCCATAAATTATTAAAGGCACTCATATCGCCTTCAATCGGAATATTGCTAATAGAACGTGGTTTGGGTTCGCGTACGTTCATCGAGTCGTCCACCGCGAAGCGAATAGGAGAAGAAGAAAGTGTGGATCCGTCACTCATGGTGGCGATAGAGACCAAGTCATAAACTTTATTGCTTTCAACAGTCCGGTCACTCACAATGGCGAATTTTTTGGCTATATTGCCACTCAAATCCATCTCCGGAAGATCACCGGCCGTTCCCAGGGTCATCTGGTCTTTTTTCAAAAGATTGAGCTGTTCCATTCCTAACGTAAAGTCGTCACCGACTTCCACAACACCGTCTTCTTTTAGGTTAGCGGCCTGTTCCATGAGTGTGGCTGTGTATTTTTTGAGACCGGCAACGGTGGTTTGCAAATTATCATAATCGTATTCACCACTATAATCGTTCAAGAAAGCGTCAGCCGCAGGAATAGAGACTTCGTTTAAATGTTTGAGGGAAGCCAAAACAGAATCCAGCTGTTCGTCCGCCTTCACGGTAGGCTCTTTGGTGATAATTTCAACATCGGCAAGCAATTGTTGAACCACTTTTGATTCGGGAGAGAAAAGAACGGCAGTCACAAAATCCGTACGTTCCGGAACAATACCGGCGACTTCCAAATTACGAACCGTCCATCCTGGCTGAGGATCGGTGATCAATACTTTTTCTTCAACGGCTTTTATAACCGTATCGGTTCCTCCTCCTTGCGCTTCCGTTTGAGCGACTTCGTGAGTGAAACAATCGTTATCTTTGCCGTCATTAGGGTCGGTATTGAGCTGATTGATTTCATCCCCGTCAAAACACGCGTCACCATCGGTATCGGCCTTTAAGGGGTTTGTATTCAAATAACATTCGGTACGATTGGAAAGTCCGTCTCCGTCGCTATCCGCATTGGAGCTGTCAAAATCAACCGTCATGCCCTGTGACAGATAGTTTTCACGGCAAACATCCAATCGTGTTTTAACGTCGGCGACATCGAAGGGGGTTTCAACAGTGATCACTGTTTTCTTGATAGGCGCTTTTTGTTCAATAACTGTTGCGGCTTCCTGTCCCGCTTTTTCTTCCGCGGCTTTTTTAACTTCGGCAGAGGCGGCCGGATGCAATTCCTGATAACTGGATCCTCCTTCTGGAGCATCTGTGGTATTCGGCGTTTCTATCGGTGGAGTTGCTTCTGAAGCCTCTAATTCACAAACAGAGGAACATCCATCACCATCCACTGTATTTCCATCATCACATTGTTCAGGTGCTTCTACAACATTGTTGCCACAAATAGCCGAATCCCCATCGGGGACGGTTGTACCGCCTTCCGGAGGAACAGTAACTGTAATGGTATTGGTTTTTGTGACATCAAGAAGAGTGTAAGAAACGCTAATCACTGCTGTACCGGCTGATTTTGCGGTTACGGTACCATTTTCTACGGTAGCAACATTTACATCTGAACTAGAATAATCCGCCACTGTTGTCACATCTCTTTCGCCCATCTCATGGGTTTTCAGAATCTCAATCGATGCTTTTGCACTAAGTGTTAATGTATTACCGACAGGAAGGGGGACGGAACAATCATTACAAGGGGTGAGATTAACTGACTTGAAACTGAACAATGGTTCTTGTGTTTCTTTAATGGGGGGTTCGGAAATAACCGTAATCTGCAATCCCCCACGTCTGCTAACACCATTTTCCGTATAAGCGGCGGTAACAGTGGTCGTTCCCGGAGCATTGGCAGTAATATAGCCTCTATTAACACTGGCCACGGAACGATTGAAAGTGGCGTAAGTAGCGGTATTGGTAATATTTTCTCGTTTGTACTCTGAGGTATTTACATTATAAAGCGCCCAGGCATTAACCGGCATGGTGGTACCCACCTGCATTGTGGTGGAACAGGTGCTGCATTTGTTCAAAACAACGGAATCCAAGTGCTTCGGAGGAGCCTCCAGCAAACATTGCGCGGAACATCCGTCTCCATTTCGGGTATTTCCATCATCACACCGCTCGCTTCCTTCTGTAATACGATTGCCACAGACAGGGACTTCTACCGCTTCCAGTCGGCAGATTGAGGAGCATCCATCGTTATTTATAGTGTTTCCGTCATCACAGCGTTCGCCTGTTTCCACTTTTCCGTTTCCGCAAACGGGAGTCACTTTCGGAGTTGTGGTTTCTGACTTACAAACAGAAGAACAACCGTCTCCATTACTGGCATTTCCATCGTCACAGTCTTCCCCTGTTTCTATCTTTCCATTTCCACATACGGATTGTGCAGGGAGTTCAAGATGACATAAGGAAGAACATCCATCCCCACTCACTTTGTTTCCATCATCGCAATCTTCCGTCGGTTCAGCAACACCGTTGCCACAAATAGCAAATACATCCTTCTCGGGTTCTTCTATATCGGGTTCTTCCGCGATAACAGCCGTGGTCCCTGTACAGGGTCGTGTTTCAGCAATTTCTTTGGAGCTGATGACTTGACATTTCTCAAAGGAAAAAGGAGCGCTTCCTGTTCCGACAAATTCAATATTTGCAGTCGCAAAAGTCCGTGTCGTCGATACGGTTTTACCTCCCTTCTCAGACACGCCGGAAGCCGAGATCAACTTGATAACGCCGACAGTGGAAGTGTCCACACAAGTATCAAAAACACAAGGCATGTAATTGAGCTGTTTTACCTTGATTAGATTTGTGTTGTAAAGAATGTGTGTTTCCGCCCCCAAAAGTCCGGTTCCTTCATCGCTGCCGTTGATAACAATGTTCAACATGCCGGAATTTCCTACGGTTAAGTTACCCGTCACACTCAATTCAACGGTGGGCCTGGAGGCGCTAGAGGTATCATTGTAGTGGATAGCCAGAAAGCTCACCGTAGAGACAGTAACCAAGAGCAAGGCGATCGTATAGCCAATATAACGTGATCGACGTTTACTCGAATCATTAAAATATTTTAGTAATGTTTGCATATTTTTTTGTTATTGAGGTTTTTTTAAATCTCAATATTATATCACTTTTGGATTTAAAAAACAAGCCCACGTTATCTCCCATAAAAAATGTTACCGTAATTGGTTATATTTAACTTGAAGTTGGGGAATGTAATAAGATAGAGGTGAAAAACCTTATCATCTAACCACATTCCCTATGAAAGATTACCAAAAAATCATGCGCAGGTTAATATCTCACCCTGGCTGCGCAATAGAAATCATCAGAAACATGATAAAAAGATATAGAAAATGTTGTCCCAAGTGTGGAGTCATCACCTGTCCCGAAATACATCATACGGATAAACGGGGTATAAAAACCTATCGTTGTCAGCATTGCAGAAAAACATTCACGGAACTTTACGGAACAATATTTTATAAATCGAAAATACCTTTGGCTTATTGGCTCCGTGCAATTATTTATTGGATTAATGCGACAGGAAGTCTCTCGGCGGCGGAACTTGGAAGGAGCCTGGGCATCAGCCATTTAACAGCATGGAAAAAGCGGCATAATGGACAATTTGGGGTGTTAAAAAGTTAGTTTTGTGACTTAATGAAGCCATTAACACTAACTTTTTTATAATGGGATATAAAAAAATGCCCGAAATGCGGGCAGAAAACCATCATCAAAGACGGGGTCAGAAATAAGCGACAGCGGTATCGCTGCCGCTTTTGCGATTACCGTTTCCAGAATGAGCCCAGACCAAAAAGCACACAGGCACATATCTGGCATTTGTACGTTCACCGTAAACAGACGTACGGCGCAATAGCCAAGGACTTCAGACGAAGCAAGAGGTTGGTGCAGCAGATGATTGATGAATACACTCCTAAATTACCTTATATCGAGCCATGCAGAACGCCGCTTGTCATCGACGCAATGTTCTTTAAGCGTGGAAACGGTATTCCGGTTTTCCGTTCTCCGACCCTCAAAAAGAATCTCGGATGGCGGACGATAGAAAAAGAGGAGGTGGATGATTATGAGTTGGGAGTAGCTGAACTGAGGCTGGCGGGATTTGAGATAACCGGAGCGACGGTTGACGGCAGACCTGGCGTTCTTAAGCGCCTCGAATCT
>Ga0210006_1002854_pt1 | contig 11071 bp, 18 predicted proteins | sample CryGey02umfilter_2_FD_185452 | JGI IMG/M metagenome (GOLD analysis project Ga0210006, IMG submission 185452) | Groundwater microbial communities from aquifer in Utah, USA - Crystal Geyser 4/10/14 0.2 um filter (SPAdes) (version 3) | ecosystem: Environmental > Aquatic > Deep subsurface >... | reverse complement strand
GGCAAACTATCATTTCCGGAGAAACTTTAATTTCCACACCAGCGGGTAATTTAATAATTTGTTTTCCTACTCTTGACATATAATTACCAAATTTCACATATTAATTCGCCGCCAATTTTAGCGCGACGAGCTTCTTGATCGGTTTTTAAACCCTTAGACGTTGAGATAATCGCCATACCAACGCCATTCATAATGTATGGTATATAGTCGCCTTTGACATACAACCGCCGACCGGGCTTAGATAAACGACGCATATGGCCAATGGCTGATTGACCATTTTCATATTTCAGCTCAGCTAATAATATCTTAAAACCATTTTTCTCGCCAACTTTAACATCAGTCAAATAACCTTTTTTAACTAGGATTTGCAAAATTGAATATTTAATTTTAGACCAAGGTATTTCCACCTCGCTCTTCTTGACTGCCAGTGAATTTCTCAATCTGGCTAACATGTCAGCAATCGGATCAGTTAATGTCATAATGATTTTATATTAATATTACCAACTTGATTTCTTAATACCGGGGATTGCGCCCTGTGAAGCTAACTCACGAAAGCAAATGCGACACAGTTTAAAATCCCTCATGTAACCACGGCGTCGACCACAGCGCCAGCAGCGATGAACCTCACGACAGGAAAATTTTGGTTTATTTTGTGATTTTACTATTTCCGAAGTTGTTGCCATATTTTAAATTTATTTCTTAAAAGGAAATCCTAATAATTGAAATAGTGCTAATCCTTCGGCTCTTTGCTGAGCGGAAGTCGTGATACAAATCTCCAGTCCATGCAAACGTTCTACTTCATCAGATCTGATTTCCGGAAATACAATATGCTCTTTAAAGCCTAAACTCATATTACCTTGACGGTCCAGTAGTTTTGTTGAATCTAAGCCATGAAAGTCACGGACGCGGGGTAAGGAAACATGAATCAACTTGTTTAAAAAATCAAACATGCGAGCACCACGGAGAGTAACTTTATAACCAACAACTTGCCCCTCTCTTACTTTAAAAGCGGAAATGGATTTTTTTGCTTTGGTAGGTGCTGGTTTCTGACCAGTAATACGAACTAAGGTGCTCTCCACTAGCTCAAAAAACTTAGCGTCTTGCAAGCCGCGACCAGCGCCAATATTTACGGTAACCTTCAAAATTTTTGGTACCGCTAATTTATTTCGCCAATTAAAGGTCTTCATTAATTGAGGAACGACTTCCTTTTCATATTTTTCTTTGACTAACATCATATTTATATTTCCTCTCCAGTTTTCTTACTAATTCTAATTTTCTTACCATCGGCCAGGGTTTTATGACCAACTCTGGTGATCTGACCGGTTCGCGGATCAACGATCATGACTTTACAAGCACGCATTGGTGCCGGTACTTCAATCCGTTGTCCTTTTTCACCTTGACGTCGGGGACGCAAGTGTTTCTTGCCAATATTTAAACCCTCAACAACGACTTTTTCCAGCGCCGGTAAAACTTTCAGCACTTTTCCTTTTTTGCCTTTGTCTTTACCGCTGATTATTTGAATTTGATCACCTTTTTTGATATGCATATATTTTTTCTAAATAACTTCTGGTGCTAAAGAAACAATTTTGTTAAAACCCTTGGTCTTTAATTCTCTCGCTACCGGTCCAAAAACGCGCGAACCTTTAGGTTCATTATTCTTTTTATCAATAATCACCGCCGCATTTTCATCAAAACGTAAATAAGTACCATCAGTACGTCTCATTTCCTTTCTTTGACGCACGATCACCGCAGTCACAACTTCGCTTTTCTTCACTAAACCATGAGGTTGTGCTTCTTTGACTGTAGCCGTTACTAAATCAGCTACTCGGCCATAGCGTTTTTGATAACCACCGTGCACGCGAATCACTTTGAGTCTCTTAGCACCGCTATTATCAGCTACTTTTAACCATGTTCCCATTTGTATCATATATTCTGTCTTACTTTACTTTATTGATAATAATCCATCTTTTATCTTTGGAAATTGGACGACATTCTTCAAATATTACTCGATCGCCTTCCCGGTATTTATTTTCTGGATTGTGACATTTGAACTTGGTCGTAACCAAATAACTTTTTTTGTATTTAGCATCGGTCTTCTTGGTAACAACTTTAACCACTGCTGTTAATGCCATCTTGGCAGAAACAACTTGTCCCTGAAATTTTCTTGTAACTACTGGCTTGGTTTCTTGTTCCTTGTTCATATGCTTAGACTGAATTATTTTTTAATTAATTCTTTAATTACTGTCAAAATACGAGCAATATCTTTTTTCACAACTCTAATTACTCGCAAATTTTTCAATTGTTTGTTACTCACCGAAAAACGCATTTCTCGCAACTCTTCTCGCTGATGAGCGAGCTCGGTCTGCAAAACGGACATTTCTTTTTTTCTTAACTCTTTTAAATCCATATTATTTATCTAATTTAGTAACAAATTTGGTTTTTACAGGCAATTTATAACTGGCCAATTTGAACGCTTCTTGTGCTTCTTTTTCTTTAACACCACTGATTTCAAATAAAACCGTACCTGCCTTTACCTGTACCACATAATGATCAACAGCACCCTTGCCACTACCCATCGGTACTTCACTACCTTTAGCTGTTACTGGCCGATCGGGAAAAACACGAATCCAAATTTTTCCGCCTCTTTGCACATAACGACTAATAACGCGTCGGGAAGATTCAATCTGTCGGGCGGTAACTTGGGCTTTGCTAATAGCTTTCAAACCATAATCACCAAAAGCGACAAAAGTAGTGCGCGTTGCGCGACCCTTAATTTGATCCGTGCGATGCCATTTTCTATGTTTTACTTTTTTCGGTGCTAACATATCAAAAATTATTGCTTATTATTAAATATTTCACCTTTATAAACCCAAACTTTAATACCGATCTTACCAAATGTTGTTTGTGCGTGGCTGCGGGAATAATCAATATTAGCTCTTAAGGTATGTAAAGGAATTTTGCCATTAGCAAATACTTCAGTACGAGCAATTTCAGCGCCATTAAGGCGTCCACCGACGGAAATTTTGATACCCAAGGCGCCAGCTTTCATTACGCGATCAACAATTTGTTTGGCGACACGGCGAAAAGGAATTCTTTTTTCTAAATCACCGGCAATGCTTTGCACGATGATTGGTGCTGACAAATTGGCATTCTCCACTTCTTTGATATTAATCTTAACTGCTATCTTGCCATTCAATAATTTACTGTGGATTTCTTTTTTGATTTCTTCAATTGCTTGACCGCCCCGGCCAATAATAATTCCCGGCTTAGCAGCGGTAATATCAATTGTCATATCACTACCGTTACGACTTATTTCAATCAAATCAAGACCGGATTCTTTTAGTTTTTTTTGCAAAAACTTTCTAATCTGAAGGTCTTCTTTTAAATACTCAGCAAAATTCTTCCGGGCAAACCATTTGGATGGCCAAGTTTGAATAATTCCGAGACGTAATGATTTTGGATTTACTTTATGACCCATAATTATTTTTTAAACGGTAATTTAATGCTCTTTTTCTCCTTCGTATCTGGTTTTTTCTTATTTATTTTCTGAGCGCTAGTTGTTTCTTTTTTAGCTATTTTTTCTTTTTTAACTTTAGCATCAGAGGCTTGATCTTGCAAATATATCGCAATATGCGTCAACGGCTTTCTAATCAAACTGGCACTGCCATGAGCTCTGGGCATATGTCTTTTCAAAACCGGTCCGTTGTCGGCAGTAATCCGAACAATCTTGAGATTTTCGGACTTCAAAGAAAAATTATGTTGCGCATTGGCAATGGCGCTATTTAATAGTTTCAAAACCGTTTTGGCGGGTTTACTTGGAGAAAATCGGAGAATAGTAATGGCTTCATTAACCATTTTGCCACGCACCATATTAATCACCAGCCGACTGCGTCGGGAAGATAATCTTTGATGTTGTGCTATTGCTTTAATATCCATATATGATTATTTAGTTGTTGCTGTTTTGGCTTGCTCTTTAGCTATCTTACCACCGTGAGAGATAAATTTACGCGTTGAGGCAAACTCACCAAGTTTATGACCCACCATATTCTCGACAATAAATACTGGGACATGATCTTTGCCATTATGAACGTGAATAGTGTAGCCAACCATCGTTGGGGTGATCGTGCAACTACGTGCCCAGGTTTTAATAATATTTTTATCGCCAGGCTTAACCTTGCTCAATTTCTTGAGTAGCTTTTCATCAATATAAGGTCCTTTTTTTAAGCTTCTAGCCATATTATTTTAATGATTTAATTAGTTTATTTTCGTTTTGATCTTCTTTGAATAATCAACTTGGTGGAAAACTTCTTCGTGTTTCTTGTTTTCACACCCAGTGCTGGCTTACCCCAAGGAGTTTTAGGATGAACCAAACCAATAGAATTCTTAGCCTCACCACCACCATGGGGATGATCAACTGGATTCATTGCTTTACCACGAACTGTTGGTTTGATTCCCAGGTGTCGCACTCGTCCTGCTTTACTCCATCTAATATTACGATATTCTTGATTTGATACCTGACCTAAAGAAGCTAAACATTCCTTGACAACTTTACGTACTTCACCTGAGGGCAAACGCAAAGTTGCATATTTGCCTTCCACGACCATCAAAGTCGCTCCGGTACCGGCACCGCGTACCATCTTCCCGCCACGACCCGGTTCAATCTCAATATTATAAACCATTTGTCCAGTGGGAATTAACTCTAATGGGAAACGATTACCAACGCCTAAACTAAACTTAGTTCGTGAGGTAATGACCTGATCATTAACTTTCATTTTTTCCGCAGCTAAAATATAACTATCTACGCCACCCTGATATCTGATTAAAGCTAGCTTGGCATTACGAATTGGGTCATACTCAAACTGTAAAATCTTAGCCGGAACATCATAACGTAACTGTTGAAAATCTACCATCCGAACAAACTGTTTATTACCACCACCAATGTGACGCACAGTAATTTTGCCCTGGTTGTTACGACCACCGGTTTTCATCCGACGATAGCGCAGGTTTTTATTCTGTCGTAGCTTTTTACTAACATCAGTAACCATAGAAGACATGTGTCTTCTGGCTGGGGTTGTTGGTTTGTATAGTTTAATAGACATTTTATTTATACTCCTTCGTAAAGCTCAATTGCTTGTCCCTTTTTTAAAGTCACAATGGCTTTTTTTGTGGCCTTTGTTCTGCCCATAATTCGGCCAAAACGCACTTTTTTACCATCATTATTAATAATATTAACCTGGATAACGGAAACGCTATATAATTTCTGAATGGCTTTCTTAACTTCGTACTTATTAGCATCTGGTGCCACTAAAAATATATATTTATTCTCAGAACCTAAATAGGTAGCTTTCTCAGTAATAATGGGTTTTAATAAAAAACGATAAGCTAGTGCTGTATCACCCTTTTTCTTCTTGGCTACTTTTTTGGCTCCACTAGCGACAGCTTCCTTTTCCTTTTGCTCTTGCAGCTGAGCTACTGTTAAATCCTTGGTTACTGGTTGTACAGCATTCCGTAAATCCTTCTTTTCGCCAGCTTTTTTAAATTTATCTAAAATACTCATAATCTTTAACGGTATAATTTTTTAATAACCTCTAAACCCTTCTCAGTAGTCAATAAGTATGGGTACTTGAGTAAATCTAAAACATTTAAACTGCTAGCCGGCAAACTCATTGCCCAACTCAGGTTGGTAATGGCGCGTTGCACATTCTCTTTCTTACCGGCCAAGGCCACGATAATCTTTTTTTCACTGCCTAAAATATTTTTTAAAATTGTTACTAAAGATTTGGTTTTGGCCTCTGTCAGATCTAAATTATCCACCACGATAAAATGATCACAAGCTACTTTGTTACTTAATATCATCTGCAAAACTGAACGTTTGGCTTTATCGTTTACCTTGCGTTCCCAATTGCGATCTTTGGTTGGTCCAAAAACTACACCACCGCCACGCCACTGTGGAGAACGAATAGATCCTTGCCTGGCTCGGCCAGTACCTTTTTGCTTCCAGGGTTTACGACCACCACCACGTACTTCGCTGCGGCCTTTGGTGTGGGCCAAAACTTGTCGTTTATTACTATTTAAAATATCAACAACTTCTTTAATTAATTTCTTATTAGTTTTTACATTAAAAATATTCTCTGGTAATTCTACCGATTTGATTTCTTCCCCTTTTAAATTTTTTACTTTGATGGCCAACATATTTATTCTTTAGTTTGGTTATCAACTAGCTCTTCCTTTTTTTCAACCTCAATAACGGGCTTATCTGGCATTACCACTTCGGAGTCAGCGCTTGCTGCCGGAACTTCGGCTACTGGTTCGCTAACAATAACTGGCTCAATTGATTCTTCAGTAGTATTTTTAGTAATATTACCTTCGCCTTGTACATATAAGACACCGTTACGCGCACCAGGGACTGCTCCCCGGACATAGATAATATCACCATCAATTCGCACTATTTCTAAATATTTAGTTGTTATTTGATCGTCGCCCATGTGACCACCCATCCTTGTGCCTTTGAAAACATGTTGAGGTTCACCAGCGCCAATAGCACCAGGCATCCTTAACTGATCTTTGTGACCATGAGTTGCTGGATGTCCATGAAAACCCCATCTTTTAACAACGCCCTGAAAACCTTTACCTTTTGATGTGCCAGTAACTTGAACCTGATCACCGACAGCAAATACTGCTGCTCCCCAACTGTCGCCAACATTTAAATTTTGATCACTTAAAAAAAACTCCTTCAAATAGCGGAATTTCTTACCACCTAAGTGACCCAATACTGGCTTGGTGACAAAACGACGAAAACCACTACCAACCTGTACGGCTTGATAATGATCTTGATCAACTGTCTTGACCTGGGTAACGGTATTTTTATCAACTTTAATCATACTGGCGGGAACTGCGTCACCAGTAGCCAGGAAAATCTGTGTCATACCTATTTTTTTTGCAATTACTGCTTTCATAATTTTACTAAGCAAAAACCGCGATTAACCGCTATTTACTTAAAGAATCGTGTATTCTAAATAAACAATGGCTAGTCCCGGTTGCCCAAAAGCTATATAAATTTGAGCTATATCTATTTAATTCTTAATTTTTCCTTAACAATTAGGTAATCGCTAGCCTGGCACTACCACAAAATTTTGTGGGTTACCAAGTAACGTTAGATAATATTATATCATTTTTATTTCTATGTCAACGCCAGCTGGTAGATTTAAATTCATTAAAGCGTCAACCGTTTTCGGCATCGGGGCAAAAATGTCAATTAATCTTTTGTGGGTGCGCATTTCATACTGATCACGAGAGTCTTTATGAACGAAGGTGGACTTCAAAACTGTATATTTTCTCTTGTTGGTCGGTAAAGGAATTGGACCTACAACCTTAGCACCGCTACGAATAGCTGTGTCAATAATAGTTTTGGTGGATTGATCAATCACCTTATGATCATAAGCACGTAACTTGATTCGGATTTTTGTTTGACTTTCCTCTTCAACGATATTAATTTTTTCCTTAACTTTTGTGGTCATAAAAATATTGCTATTCCGCCCTGCACCATGCGGTGCAGGGCGGATTAAAATCAGTACTTAGTTAATAATCTTGGTTACGACACCAGCGCCAACAGTATGGCCACCTTCACGAATAGCGAACTTCTGCTTTTCTTGCAAAGCAATAGGGTGAATTAATTTAATCTTCAAATTCACGGTATCACCAGGCATTACCATCTCGGTACCAGCTGGTAAATCGGTAACATCGCCAGTAATATCAGTGGTGCGAATATAAAACTGTGGCTTATAACCCTTAAAGAATGGGGTATGACGTCCGCCTTCTTCTTTGGATAAAATATAAACCTCAGCGTCAAATTCAGTATGTGGTGTAATAGTTCCGGGCTTAGCAATGACCTGACCTCTTTCGACATCAGTTTTCTTCAAGCCACGAATTAAAATACCTGCATTATCTCCGGCACGACCTTCATTCAATGATTTGTTAAACATTTCAATACCAGTAACGATTGTCTTCTGGGTATCACGAACACCAACGATTTCTACTTCTTCGTTGATATTAATAACGCCTCTTTCAATTCTACCAGTGATCACAGTACCGCGACCTTCAATAGAAAAAATATCTTCAATCGGCATTAAGAATGGTTTGTCAGTATCACGAACTGGCTCAGGAATGTAGGTATCTAATTGATCAATTAGCTCTAAAACTTTTTTCGCATCATCGCCAGTTGGATTTTCTAATGCTTTTAGTGCACTACCGCGAATGATCGGAGTTTTATCGCCAGGAAATTCATACTTTTTTAATAAATCACGAATTTCTTCTTCCACTAAATCAATTAATTCTGGATCGTCTACCTGATCAACTTTATTCAAAAAGACGATGATATATGGCACGCCTACTTGGCGAGCTAACAAAATATGCTCTCTGGTTTGTGGCATTGGGCCATCAGCAGCAGAGACTACTAAAATTGCGCCGTCCATTTGAGCGGCACCAGTAATCATATTTTTGATATAGTCAGCGTGACCAGGACAGTCAATATGAGCATAGTGACGAGTGTCACTTTCATATTCCACATGCGCAGTAGCAATGGTAATACCACGCTCGCGCTCTTCCGGAGCAGCATCAATAGAGTCAACTCCTTTGTCTTGTGCTTTTTTACCAGCAGCTATTAAACATTTTAAAATTGCTGCAGTTAGTGTTGTTTTACCATGATCGACGTGACCGATGGTACCGACGTTTACGTGTGGCTTGGATCTATCAAATGCTTCAGCCATATTATTATCTATCTCCATTTGCATCAATATTACCCAATTGATGCTTAAATTAATATTTTAATAATTAAATAACGAGAAAATTATAACACGTGTTTCTATTCTTGGCAAGGGTATTTTAGTGTTTATTTTTTTATTATTATTTCTTTCTAATATTAGCCAAATAATACTACCCATTGTGCCTTTTTATCTAATCCTCTACTTCCTGAAAAAAATAATCATTTTCCTTCTGATCAACTTCACTCGTTGGCACCGGTCGATCGTATTCAACGTTAAATCCACTCTTATTAGCAATGATGTCACGAATAGATAGCGGATGAACATTATTTCGCTCAGTATTTACTGGCTTAACAACGGCAGAATTATTAATAACCATTTTGTTGTTTTTGGGTTCAATGTGCTCATACTTTTCTCTGACTGTTGGCTGAGATTTTGTCTGACAATATGCTTGATAATCCATCATAACTACTAATTGACCGTTTATTTCCAGAATAAACTTATCATCATTATCTTTTAAAATTTCAGCTATTTTTACTAAATCTATCATAAAATAATTGTTATTAGTGAGTTGATTTTATAATCAATTACTAACTGTGTCAAATTACTTATTTTTTTCTAAAATCTTCATTTCGACATTTTTTGGTACTTCCATATACTTACTGAATTCCATACTGGAAGAAGCTCGTCCCTTACTCAAGGAACGCAAAATGGTAGTATAACCAAACATCTCGCCCAATGGTACGTCAGCAGTAACAACTTTCATTTGCCCACGGTCAGTCATATCTTTTATTTGCGCTCGACGAGAGTTTAAATCACCAATGACATCACCCATATATTCCTCAGGGGTCACAACCTCAACCTTCATGATTGGTTCTAATAGAACCAAGCCAGCAAGTCTGGTAGCTTCCTTGAAAGCCATGGAACCAGCGATCTTAAAAGCTGCTTCCGAAGAATCAACGTCGTGATAAGATCCATCAAATAGAGAAACTTTCACGTCAATTAAAGGATAGCCAGCCAAAACACCATTAACCATAGTTTCTTTCACACCTTTTTCAATGGCAGGAATGTACTCTTTAGGAATAACGCCACCCTTGATTTTGTCAGCAAACTCAAAGCCTGCTCCTCTTTCTCGCGGCTCTACTTTCAACCAGCAATGACCATATTGACCACGACCGCCTGATTGTCTGATATATTTTCCTTCAGCTTCGGCACTACCTTTAATTGTTTCTTTATAAGCCACTTGCGGAGCACCAACATTAGCTTCCACTTGAAATTCACGACGCATACGATCAACGATGATATCCAAATGCAATTCGCCCATACCGGAAATAATAGTTTGCAATGTTTCTTCATCAGTATGAATACGAAAGGTTGGATCTTCTTCAGCAAGTTTAGACATTGCCATGCCCATTTTTTCTTGATCAGCTTTGGTTTTGGGCTCAATTGCCACAGCAATAACTGGCTCCGGAAAAATAATGGATTCTAATACCACTTGCTCATTTTCATCACAAAGGGTATTGCCGGTAGTTGTGTCTTTCAAACCGACCACGGCAGCAATTTCACCAGCATAAACTTCGGTGACATCTTCACGGTGATTGGCGTGCATCCGAACAATACGACCAACTCTTTCTCTGTTACCTTTTGATGAATTATAGACATATGTTCCCGACTTGATAACACCAGAATAAACGCGAATAAAACATAATTTTCCCACATAAGGGTCGGTAGCAATTTTAAAAGCAAGAGCGGCAAGTGGCTGATCATCGTCAGCCAAACGAACAATCTTAATATTTTCATCTAGTGGGTCATGGCCTTCCAGCTCGGGAACGTCAAGTGGTGATGGCAAATAATCAATAACAGCATCCAATAAAAATTGAATGCCTTTATTTTTCAATGCGCTACCACAAAAAACAGGATACAAAGCGCCTTTAATCACAGCTTTTCTCAATACCGCGTTGAGTTCATCCAGCGTTGGCTCTTGACCAGCTAAATATTGCTCCATTAATTTATCATCATTTTCCACAATCGCTTCAATCAGACGAGCCCGATGCTCTTCTACTTTATCTTTCATGTCGGCTGGCATTTCCACTTCCTCAACGTCTTTGCCCAGATCGTCATTATATAAATAAGCTTTTCTTGTAAATAAATTAACTAATCCCTTAAAAGTTTCGGCGGCGCCGATGGGTAACTGAATCGGTAGGGCTTTTTTGGTTAAACGATCGTGAATGGTTTTCAGATCAAAATAAAAATCAGCACCCACACGATCCATCTTATTAATAAAACAGATACGCGGTACATTATATTTATCA
>Ga0210006_1002847_pt1 | contig 11086 bp, 8 predicted proteins | sample CryGey02umfilter_2_FD_185452 | JGI IMG/M metagenome (GOLD analysis project Ga0210006, IMG submission 185452) | Groundwater microbial communities from aquifer in Utah, USA - Crystal Geyser 4/10/14 0.2 um filter (SPAdes) (version 3) | ecosystem: Environmental > Aquatic > Deep subsurface >... | reverse complement strand
TATTTACAATGAAAGTAGCTGTAGTTGGTGCCACCGGAATGGTTGGCAATATAATGTTAAAAGTATTGGCAGAACGTAATTTCCCTATTACGGAACTTATTCCCGTTGCTTCGGAAAAGTCTGTTGGAAAAAGTATTGCTTATAAAAACAAGGAACATACCATTATTGGTTTAGAAGCCGCTGTTGCTGCAAAGCCTGATATTGCTATATTTTCTGCTGGAGGAGCAACTTCGTTGGAGTGGGCTCCAAAATTTGCTGCTGTGGGTACTACAGTAATTGACAACTCGTCTGCTTGGAGAATGAATCCCAATAACAAATTGGTTGTCCCAGAAATTAATGCCGATGTATTGACTAAAACTGATAAAATCATTGCTAATCCCAACTGTTCTACCATTCAAATGGTAATGGTATTGAATCCGTTACATCAACAATATAAAGTGAAACGGGTAATTGTTTCTACCTATCAATCAATTACAGGTACTGGGGTTAAGGCTGTTCAGCAATTAAAAAATGAACAAGCAGGAGTTAAAGGCGAAATGGCTTATCCTTATCCTATAGATAAAAATTGTTTGCCTCATTGCGATGTTTTTACCGAAAATGGTTATACCAAAGAGGAAATGAAATTGATTAATGAACCTAAAAAAATTTTAGGAGATAGTAGCTTGAAAATTACTGCCACCGCTGTTCGTGTGCCTGTGGTTGGAGGTCATTCTGAAAGTGTAAATATTGAATTTGAAAAAACCTTTGATGTGAAGGATATTCGAAAAATTTTACATGAAACACAAGGCGTTACGTTACAAGACAATCCAGATACCAATACGTATCCCATGCCTATTTATGCTTCGGGTAAAGATGAGGTTTTTGTTGGCAGAATACGCAAAGATGAATCGCAACCCAACACCATAAATTTATGGATAGTTGCCGATAATTTAAGAAAAGGTGCTGCTACCAACGCAGTACAAATTGCCGAATATTTGGTAAAAAAAGGATTAGTTGGTTAATTTTAGAAAAAAAATTGCCATTGATTGAATTTAAAATCAACATAAAACTTTATCTCCTCATACTTTTATCGTGTTTTACGATAGCTTTTGAACTAAATGCTCAAAGTAAATTGAGTAACCCTGATAGTTTAATTCATTATTTGAATAAAAATCAGCATGATGATGCTGAAAAAATTAACCTATTCAATGAACTAAGTAGTTATTTTTATCAACAAGAAAAATATGTTGAGGCAATTCATTATAAGTTACAACAAAACGAGCTGCTTAAAAAAACAAAAAATGATTCGATGTTGGCTAACAACAATGAAAGGTTAGCGTTAATGTATTATCACATAGGAAATTATGAGTTGTCTTCAAAATTCTATTTAGAGGCATTAAAATATTTTGAACTAGTTAACAATGAACGAATAGTTGCACAAATCTCTGTTAACCTCGCCAATGTATATACACGTATAGAAAATTATAAAAATGCCATCAGCTATCTATATAAATCAAAAAAAATACTTGAAAGTGATGCTTTTTTTAACGAAAGATCCTTAGCCGGCTTATATACTAATATTGGGCTGGCTTATGTTGGTTTATTACAGTTGGATAGTGCTAATTTATACTACAACAAAGCATTAGCATTAATCAACGAAATAGAAAATCCTTTATATTTTGCTTCCATATTAAATAATAAGGGAGAAGTATTTTATGAACTAAAAAATTACGATAAAGCTTTAATAAGCTACGAACATGCCTATAAAATTTTCTCAGAAATTCGGAATTATAATGGTATGGGAGCTTCAAAATTGAATATTGCCAAATTGAAAATTAAAACCAACGAATATAAATCTTCTATCAAACTATCCAAGGAAGCGTTAGAAAATTTAGAAGAGATAAAATCACTGTTTTTTATTGTAGTAGCTCATCAGCAATTATATGAAGCCTACAAAGGATTGAGTGATTATAAAATGGCAAACCATCATTTAGAACTTTACTTGCATTTAAAAGACAGTTTAAAAGGTAACGAAAAAACCGAAAGAATTGCTAATTTAGAAATGCAATATGCTACAGAAAAAGAACAACAAAAATTAAAAATTTTAGAGCAACAAATTTTACTTACTGAAAAAGAAAACAAACTAAAACAAACTAGACTTTACATTGTTTTAGGAAGTATTATTGCCTTATTAATTATTACCATACTTACAGCTGTGTATTTAAGAGCCACCTTATCTAAAAACAAATTAAAACAAGTCGTTTTAAAACAACAACAAGAAAAATTACAGCTTACCTTAGACTTTAAACAAAAAGACCTAGAATCATTTGCTAATTACCTAAAAGAAAAAAATCAGTTGTTAGAAAACCTTAAAAAAGAATTGCACTCCGAGAAAAATAAAACCCCCGAGATTGTCAAAACAATAAATAATCTTACAGCTATCATAAATCAATATTTATTAATAGATAACGATAGAAAAAACTTAGAATTAAAAATTGATCAAGAGCATCAGGAGTTTGTTAAGCGTTTACAAGACCATTATAATCAGCTCACATCTAACGATATAAGGTTGTGCTCATTAATTCTTCTTGATTTGAATACAAAAGAAATAGCTACTATTTTAAACATTGAACCAAGCAGTGTAAAAATGAGTAAAAATAGACTACGTAAAAAACTCGATTTAGCTCAAGGAGAAAACGTAAAAACTTTTCTTAACAATATATAAAATAGGCTTTTATTTTTATTGTAACCCTTTTGTAACCCCTGTTTGTTTTTATTAAAGTTAGTTATTGGTGACCTTTGGTTTTGAATTTTAATATTCAAAATCATGTTTCACGTTGTAAAAACAATTTTAATAGTGTCCTTTTTTATTCTATCGGGAAGTTTAGATGCTCAAAACTTAGTTCCCAATCCGAGTTTTGAAGATTATACGAGCTGCCCCACATCCGTAGCCCAAATTACATTAGCTACTCCATGGGTAACACCTACAACAGGATCTCCAGATTATTTTAATGCATGTGCCACCTCTTCTTATTGTTCTGTACCAACAAATTTTTTTGGTAATCAAATTCCTAGAACGGGTGATGCTTATGCACAAGCTGTTTTTTATCCTTCATTTGGTGCTGATTTTCGCGAGTATTCTCAGGTTAAACTAATCTCTCCTTTAATTGCAGGACAAACTTATGATGTGTCATTTTATACAAGTTTACAAGATAAAGCTGCCAGAGCGTCAAATAATATTGGAATATATATTTCTACAGTAGCACCAACATCTGGGGGCTCAATAAATTTACCTGTAACACCACAAATTAATGAGACTTCAATAATTACAGATTACACTAATTGGACATTAATTAGCGGTACTTATACTGCAGTGGGTGGTGAAGAGTATATTACTATAGGTAATTTTTATAATGATGCTTCAACTAACACATCTATAAATCCTTTAGGAAACAGTATGTATGCCACATTTTATTTGATTGAAGATGTTTGTGTTACGCCACAAGGGGGAACAGGCTGTGTTTATGTATTACCCATAATATTAAGTCATTTTGAAATTGATTGTAACAATCATTTCCCTGAAATTAAGTGGACTACCTCCACAGAAATCAACAACGATTATTTTACCATTGAAAAAAGTGTTGATGCTCTAAATTGGGAAATTATTACTTATATTCAAGGAGCAGGCAACAGCAATCAACAAATCAATTATAATTATGTTGATGATAATTACGAAAATAACAACCAAACCACTTACTACCGATTAAAACAAACAGATTTTGATGGAAAGTTTGAATATTTTAACATTGTTCCTATTCAATGTAGAGGTGCTACATCTCTCATTATATTCCCTAACCCTGCATCAAATACTATAACTATATCGGGAAAAGAAATAAACAAGATAGAAATAATTGATCTGTTAGGAAGAATAGTGAAACAGGTTGAACCTGTTGGAAACAATATAGAAATAGATATTTCTACCTTTTCTAACGGAAGTTATATGATAAGGATTTATGGAATAAACCAATCATCTGTACATAAAATTATAAAAAAATAATACACGACAAGTAGTGAAAATTAATATTAACCAATTAATAAAAGTTTTATGAAAAAAATTACAAAAATATTATTATGTGTTGCTTCTTTAGGAGCCAACTTTGCTTATTCGCAATACACTATTTATGCCGATACTGTTTTAAGCGTTTCATCGGAATACTCTGTTTGTCCTAACAATTGGTCTTCTTGTAAAATTATAGGTGCTCCAGATGTGTATCCTAACTGCGGTGACTTACCTGGATCTTGGTCGTTTTCAGCTGCTAATAATACTACAACTCCTCATCCTAGAGAATGGATAGAAATTGGTTACAACACACAATATTATGTAGATTCTATTAATGTTTACCAAACAAATTATTCAGGCTTAATAGATACTATTTATTTTAGAGATGCTCAAACAGGAACATGGAATATTGTATTTTCGGATACAGCTATATTTAATAACAATTGTGATGTTTTTAGATTAGGAATGCCAACAACACTTTATAAAGTAGATGCTGTTAGACTTGCAATAAGTGATAACTATACAAGTCTTTATCCTGAATTTGATGCCGTAGCTTTAATTGGAGGTGTTACTACAGCAATAAATGAACAAGAAGCTAACAAAACAGTTATTTTTCCTAACCCATCAAATGGTCAATTAACAATTAAAACAGAAGGTAAAGGTACAAGCGCTTTTACCATATTTGATGTATTTGGAAATGTGGTTTTAAGCCAAAAACTCTCACAAGAAACTGAAAATATTTCGGTGAACATCCCTGCTGGAGTTTATTTTTCTGTTATTGAAAATAAGGGAGAAAAAATAACCAATAAATTAATTATTCAATAAAAGATAATAAGTACTTAACCATAGTGCATTTGCATAAAACTCTTCTAAATGCACAACGGGTTAAACTCACAATTCTATTCTTTATGAAAAAATTACTAAAAACAATAACCCAAAAAATATGAAAGGAATAAGAAGTAAACTCAATTTAGTATTAACCATTGTAGTGTTTTTTATGTTTAGTCTGCAAGGCTTCTCACAAGCGTGCGACACTCTTTGTGGTCCAAACTTAGCTCCCAATCCAGGTTTTGAAAACACTACACTAAATTGTGCTGATAGCATTTCTGAAATATTTACAGATTATAGTCAGGTACAAGGTTGGTTTGGAACAGCTTGTAGCACATGTCCAGGAAACGGATCTACACCTGATTATTATAACTCATTATGTAATGGTCCTGCACAAACCAACAATTGCGGAAGCAGCAATGGTTCTATGGGATTTTTTACCTATGCTATTGCAGGAGCAAACGCTCGTGAATATGTTCAAGCACAACTTACAACTCCTTTGGTTGCTGGAACTGAATATTGTATTTCAATAGATGTAAAAACAAGTAATGGAAGTTTTGCATATAAACCAAGCGATGGATTGGGCTTATGGTTTACCAATCAAATGGTAGATATTGATGTGCAAAATGGTGGACAAATGTATATCGGTCCAGGTTCTTTAATAAATGCAACGCCACAAATTGAAAACCCTTCTGGAAATTTTATAGATACTAATTGTGTTACTGTTACGGGAACTTTTACTGCTACTGGAACAGAACAATGGGTGGTTATTGGTAATTTTAGAAATGATGCCAATACGCAGTTTAATACTACATGTAGTTTTTTTAATCCTTGTTTTGGTTATTTAATTGTTGATGATATTTCTGTTAGAACAAGTTGCAACAACACTCCTTTACCTGTTGATTTACAGCTATCAACAACCAGTGATACCATTTGTGAAGGAAGTTGTACAACTTTATCTGCAAATGTAATGGGAGGTACTTCTCCATACATCATTACTTGGGATAACGGATTACCAAATGGTAATGGTCCACATAATGTTTGTCCAACAACCACTACTACTTACACAGCAATAGTTACAGATTCATTAAATCAATCGGATACCACTTCCATTACATTATATGTTAATCCGACAGATTCAACAACACTAAACACAACTATTTGTTCCGGAGATAGTGTTTTTGCAGGAGGAAACTGGCAAAATACAACTGGAATTTATTACGATACCCTTCAAAATTTATTCGGTTGTGACAGTATTCATCAAACAGTGCTTAATGTAAATCCAACTCCATCAACTACTCAAAACATAAGCTTATGTCAGGGAGATAGTCTTGTTGTGGGAAGTAACACCTATTATTCGTCAGGTAATTATATCGACACACTAGTGAATGCAGCAATTAATGGTTGTGATAGTATTGTATCCACTAACCTAACTGTAAGTACAGTAGTTACAAGTACTTCAACAGCTACAATTTGTCAAGGAGATAGTATTTTGTTAGGAGGAGCATTTCAAACCACCGCAGGGAATTATAACGATACCATTTTTGGTGGAAGCAGTTCAGGATGCGATAGTGTTCATACTACAACTTTAACAGTAAACCCTATTATAATAAACTCAACATCAGCTACAATTTGTCAAGGTGATAGCATCTTATTAGGAGGGGTATTTCAAACCACCTCAGGAACTTATAATGACACCATTATTGGCGGTAGTAGTACAGGGTGTGATAGTATTATTTCCACAACATTAACAGTTAATTCTATAGCTACAAGTATAGATGTAATAACTTCTTGTGCACCCATTACTTGGATAGATGGTATTACCTACTCCGCAAGTACATCCACACCAACGGATACACTTTTTGGCGGAGCAGCTAATGGTTGTGATAGTGTTGTTACCTTAAATTTAACTATTACTACACCAACTACCACAACTAATGTTTATAACGAATGTGAAGGATTTAGTGTAGTTGTAGGAACAAACACTTACAATACTACAGGAATTTTTATAGATGTTCTTAATGGGTGTGATACGATAATTACTGATTTAACCATCAATCCTGCACCACAACTTACACTCATCAAAGCCGATGACAATTGTGGAGAAAACATTGGAAGTGTTAGTGCCATAACAAGCAGCAACAACCCTCCTATAACTTATAGCTGGAATACAGGTAGCACCGATTCCACTATTAGTAATTTACCTTCAGGAACATATATGATTACCATCAATGATGCTTCGGGTTGTGCTAATGCAGATACCGTATTCTTAGACAACCTACAAATGGATTGCGATTTTTTTGTTTATACTCCCAATGTGTTTACTCCCAACGGAGACGGTAATAACGATATCTTTTTTGTAAGAGGTAAGGGCATTGCTACAATGAACATCAAAATTTACAATCGTTGGGGGAATAAAGTTTTTGAAAGTAGTGATATCAATCAAGGATGGGATGGAAAACACAATGGTTCAGACCAAAATACAGCCGTTTTTGTATATGTATTAGAGGTAACTTTTCAAAATGGAAAAACGGTTACTGAAAGTGGAGATGTGAGTTTGATTCGATAAGGTGTTAGGGATTAGCAATTAGTAATACAAATAAAACACATGAACTTTAAACTTTTAAACTAAAAATGATGAAACTAAAAAAAAAATTAATCCGCACCCTCTGTGCAAGCATTGTGTGTTGGTTCTCCCTCCCTTTGGGAGGGTCGGGGTGGGCTTTTGCCCAAGACATTCATTTCTCTCAATTTACCATGACACCCTTGCAATTAGATCCCTCACAAGCAGGGAAATTTGGTGGTGATACTCGTGCTATTATTAACTATCGAGATCAATGGAGCAGTGTTACTTCAAATCCATTCAGAACGTATGGAGCTTCATTTGATATGCATTTGAATAAAGCTAGAAAAGATAATTTTTTTGGTATAGGAGCAACCGTATATAGTGACAAAGCAGGGAACATAAATTTAGGAACAACTATTTTTAACCTCACACTCGCTTATCATATCAAAGTAAATCAAGCCAGTTACCTCTCGGCAGGAATTCAGGGAGGTATTTTACAAAGTAGTTTGAATACTTCTGATTTACGTTTTGATAGTCAGTTTGACGGAACAGGACATAACGATAATTTAAGTTCGGGAGAAACCTTTCAAAATACCTCATTTTTAAATCCTGACTTTGCTTTGGGGATTTCTTATACCTATGGAGATAACACCACCAATCAGGTAATTAACAATGGAGGTTTTGGCGGTAAAAAAGTGAATGTAGGAATTGCTATTCACCATGTGGCAAGTCCGAATTTTTCATTTTTAGAAGAAAATACCGATAACCTTAATTTTAGGTATGTATTGCACACCGTTACTTCTTTTGGAGTTGGAGGAACAAATATGGCAATACAACCAAGTGGTTTTATTGCTTACCAACAAAAAGCCATTGATGTAGTGTTGGGTTCTTATTTCAGGTATAATTTAAAAGAAAAATCTAAATATTCCCAATTTTCTAATGGAGCTGCATTGAGTTTAGGGGTTCATTATAGAGTGGGAGATGCACTCATCCCTTCCATTTTAATAGAAACTGGTTCATTTGCTTTTGGAGTAAGCTATGATGTTAATCTTTCTGGGTTAGCTTCTGCTAGTAGCGGACAAGGTGGTTATGAGCTAAGTATTCGCTATGTTTCTCCCAACCCTTTTGGAACTAGAAAATCAAGTGCACGATTTTTTTAGATTTACTTTTATAAGGTTGATAGAAATTTAACCCGCTTTATTCATGCAAAAGCGAAGCGAATTATATGAATGTGCGAAGGGTTGTGGGAAGCAAAGCGGTTAATCCCTTCCGATAATTATCGGAATAGTAATACCCAAATTTGGTTTATTGATAATAGCTAAATTTGTTGGTATTACTTATATCGTAGAAAATTCATGAATTTTCTGAGTTAAACCACCTCGTTTAGTACTTTTGTGAAAAATATTACTAAATGAAAAACTACAACACACTTAAAGATTTAATAGCCATAGATTCACCATCAGGCTATACAGAAAACGCTTGTAAATATGTTTATGATTTACTAAAAAGCTACGGTTACCAACCAGCATACACCAACAAAGGAGCAGTAAAATGTGCCTTAGGAAAAAATCCAACCGTTGCACTTGCTGCTCATGTAGATACGTTGGGAGCCATCGTTTCAGGAATTAAATCCAACGGTACACTAGCTTTTTCATTGTTAGGCGGACTTTCTTTAACAGGAGCAGAAGGAGAATATGTCAAAATCATTACCCATGAAGGAAAAATTCATACAGGAACTATTCTGTTGAACAACCCATCGGTACATGCCAATAACGAAAAAGAAAAAACCGAACGCTCTATTAAAAGTATGCACATCAGAATAGATGAAGAGGTTTACACCAAAGAAGATGTAGAAAAACTCGATATTGAAGTAGGCGATATTATTTGTGTAGATGTAAAATATCAAGAGTTAGCTAATGGCTTTATCAAGTCCAGATTTTTAGACAATAAAGCGGGTTGTTATGTGTTGTTTGAAATTGCCCGAAGATTGAAAGAACAAGGTAAAGAAGTACCTGTAGAATTATTTTTCTCTAACTACGAAGAAGTGGGTCATGGCGGTACAGTAGGTTATTCCGAAAATATAAAAGAGTTGTTAGTGTTAGATATGGGTGTGTTGGGTGATGATTGTCAAGGCAACGAAGTAAGTTGTTCTATTTGTGCCAAAGATTCTTCAGGCCCCTATGATTATACTTTCAGAAAAAAATTAGTGGATTTAGCCAAAAAAAATAAGATTCCTTACAAAGTAGATGTATATCCGCATTACGGTTCTGATGGTTCTGCTGCCTTGCGTGCCGGAAATGATTTTAGAGTAGCCCTTATCGGAATGGGTGTAGCTGCATCACACGGAACGGAACGAACACACAAAAAAGGAATTGAGGCTACCATCAATTTATGTTTGGCTTATATCGATAGTTTGAAATAAAACGTACATTTGACACTGATTTTTTAACAACACACAGTCTTTCAACACTATAAAATGTCTGACAGCATAATTATCATACCCACCTATAACGAGAAAGAAAATCTCGAAAAGATGATACGGAAAGTTTTTTCGTTGAAAAAAGCATTTCATATCTTGATTGTGGATGACAATTCTCCAGATGGTTCTGCTCAAATAGTAAAAGACTTGCAAAAAGAATTTCCGGGACAACTTCATTTAGAAGAAAGAAAAGGCAAACTAGGATTAGGCACAGCTTATATTCATGGGTTTAAATGGGCATTAAAAAACAACTACGAATATATTTTTGAGATGGATTGCGATTTTTCGCACAACCCCAACGATTTAATAAAACTTTACAATGCTTGTGCAAGAGATGGAGCAGATGTAGCCATTGGATCAAGATATATTACAGGGGTAAATGTAGTAAATTGGCCCATGGGAAGAGTACTTATGTCCTATTATGCATCAGCGTATGTTCGATTTATAACAGGAATGAAAATTAGAGATACTACTTCTGGGTTCAAATGTTATAGACGCAAGGTATTAGAAACTATTAAGCTAGATAAGGTTAAATTTAAAGGATACGCTTTTCAAATAGAAATGAAATTTACTGCCTATAAATTAGGATTTAAGATAGTTGAAATCCCTATTATTTTCACAGACAGATTGGAAGGAACTTCTAAAATGAGCAAAGGAATCTTTAAAGAAGCTATTTTAGGTGTTATTCAAATGAGAATTAAAAGTTGGTTTCGATGAGTTATCATATTTATAATCATTCTAAATTCAATCCCTTTTTCTATTTAATACTTTCATTCAATCTAAAATTAATATTTTTGTTGTTTAAAAATATTTTAAATTTAAACTTTATATCATGAAAAAATCTATTAACTCTATTCTAATTATAAGCTTAGTTTTAAGTTCATTTACTGTTAATGCACAATTAGGAAATTTAAAAAAAGGTATAAATAAGGTAAAAGATAATTCATCTACTAAAGAAACCCCTGTTACACCTGCTAAAACATCTGAAACAAAAGCTGTCCCTACTGAAAATTTTGCGGATTTAGAAAAAGAAAAAATGGAATGGACATCCACTTTTGAAAGACTTCAAAAAAAATGGGATCAATTACCATATACTGAATACGAAACAAAGAAAAAAGAGTACAATGAGTTTTATGCGAAATTTAGTAGTGCAAAAAAATAAAAACAACAAAGA
>Ga0210006_1002845_pt1 | contig 11087 bp, 17 predicted proteins | sample CryGey02umfilter_2_FD_185452 | JGI IMG/M metagenome (GOLD analysis project Ga0210006, IMG submission 185452) | Groundwater microbial communities from aquifer in Utah, USA - Crystal Geyser 4/10/14 0.2 um filter (SPAdes) (version 3) | ecosystem: Environmental > Aquatic > Deep subsurface >... | reverse complement strand
TCGGTCGGCATTGAAAAAGAACAGTTATTTGAGCTATGTTAATTTTACCCTATTTAGAAATAAATTTCTAACGAATTTAGCACAAGGATATAGCTTGTAGCATTCCCTACTCCAGAGAATCCCAAATATCATCACTACCAATAACCACATTTTCATTTGTAGCCTCATATTATTTAAAATTAAAATTTCTTTTCAGTCAAGGATAAAAGGTAATGTGCAAGCACATATAGGACACCTAATATAAAAAGGAGCTAAGCTCCTTTAGCGGAAACATTGCCAGTAATCTTTGAGGCTTCTTTTAACCTCATTGATAACCTCTTTTGTTTCTTTGAAAACTAAATCTTTTTGGAATTGAGGAGGAATTGGGATAAGTTCTTTTAATTTGACATCAATTCCAGTCAATCCCGAAATTAATGCTAACCAGCCATAGGGTAAAACTTTTTTGTTATAACCAGAACCAATTAAATCAATGACTTTGCCATTACAAATTTCAGAAAGTTTTCTGACCCTCTTCCCTATCATTTTAAATCCTTTAACAGTTAATCCCAATTGAGTTAATTCATCAGCAAAATGAGGGTCGGAACCGCCGTTTCTGATAATGATTTGAGGATTAAATTCCTCAACTACAGGAAAAATTACCTCTTCAAAAACTAAATTATAAGAATCATTTCCAGCAAAAGGAGGTAAAGGAACATTAATTGTGTATCCCCTACCCTCACCTGCCCCAATTTCGTTAGCAAAGCCAGTGCCAGGATAGAGTGTTCTGGGATCTTGATGCAAATCGATAAACAAAACCCTCGGGTCTGAATAAAAATATTCCATTGTTCCATTGCCACAATGGGCATCGGTATCTAAAATCAGAATTCTCTTTAGTCCATATTCTCTAAGCAAATATTTCCCGGCAAAGGCAACATCATTATAAAGACAAAAACCCTCTCCATAAGAGGTTTTAGCATGATGAAGTCCACCGCCGAGACAAATTATCTTTTTAAATTTACTTTTTTGGATTAAATCGCACGCCAATTTTGCTTGCCCGATAACTATTCTGGCCGCCTCTTCGATTTTCCCTGGATTTCTTCTTGGTAAATTATCCATCGAATGGTATTGAAAAAAGCGGCCATTAAAACTTTTACCCAAATTGGCGGCCCTATAATATTCTCTAGTAAAATTAATATAATCTTTCTGGCAAATCAATAATAAATCTTCTTCAGTGGCTGGCTCAGCTTTGAAAATTTTGTAATTTTTGTTTTCGGGTAATTTCTCCCTTAAAAACTGGGGAAATATTTCGGTTCTATCTCCTCGAAAAGGATGACCTTCTCCAAAATCATATTCCTTTAATTCCTCTCTGTACAAAATTGCTATTGCCATAAATTTATTATATCAGATTGAAAATAAAAAGAGCTGATAGATTTCCACTTATGAGTTCTATCAGCTTTCTGTAAGTTCTCCAGTTGGCTTGACTCCCACGAACTTTCGGCAGCTAGTTTCTTTAATATCTTCCCAATCGCCTGGCAGATTATTAGTTTTTAGAATCTCTGGCCCATCGCACTTCCCATAGAGAAGACACAGCTTACAATAGGGTAAATAATCTCTGTTTTTCTGTTTCGGTATCATGGTTCCCCCTTTCTTTTTAGATTTCTATCCTTATTAAAAATAAAAAGGGCTATTGATTGAGTCAATTGTTGTATTATTCCATTTTCAAAAGAAAGGGTCAAACCTTTGTTTTTCGGCGAGATTCTGCCTCCCTAACCTTTCTTTCATCCATACCAAAATGATGAGCGATTTCGTGCCAGACCGTATTTTTAACAATTTTTTTAACTTCTGTTTCCGAACGAGCTATTTTCTCAATCGGCTTTTGGAAAATGGTTATTTTATCAGGCAAAACCTGACCATAATGCCATCTTTTAGTTTGTGGCACGCCTTCATATAAGCCAAAAATAAAAGAACCCCCTTTCATCCTTAACTTTCTTAATTGTTCTGGCGTGGGTTCGTCTTCAATAACAATATCAACATTATCCAACTTTTCCAAAAACTTTTTCGGAATCGCTTTAATCCCTTCATTTACCAGTTCCTCAAATTTTTCCTGAGTCATTTTTAATCCAATTTATTAACAATTTTGATCTTAATAACTACCTCAAAAGGAGCTTAGCTCCTTAATGAAAAACTATTTTTTGTCACATTATCCAATTTTGCTTAAATCGCCGTTTAAAACTTGAACCCTGATGGCTTCTAATTCATCTTTGCAAAATTCTGGACTTGGATTTAGAATAAATATCTTTTTTTGAAGAATAAATGCCATTCCTATCTCCATGAGAGTGTTTGCACCGATATAATTTTCTTTTCCATTCTTCGTATAATTCATGACTAAAATTGCATCGGATTTTTTCAAGTTTTCATTAAATCTTTCCATCGCTTTTCTTTTTATTGACGGAGGGAGTGGTTCTGGCATTGGGTCTCTTTCTGGCACAATGACCTCATGTCCCAGTTGTTGCAAAAATTCTTTTGCTTCATTAAATTTTTGAAGGAAAGACATGTTTCCAATAATTGTAATTTTCATATGTTATATCTTTTCTTTAAGTCATTTAATATTTCTCGGTGGTCGAAGCCAATTTTCTTTGGAAGGTCTTTCAGATCCACCGTCAAAATCGGACTTTTTGCTCTCTTCATCCTTTCATTCTACCAAAAAATCGCCTCCTTGGCGACTTAGACACATAACTCAAGATTATTTCGTAAGTAATTTTAAAAATTCTTCTATTGTCAAACCTGCTTGTTTAATAATATGTCGTAATGTTCCTTTCTTTAAATCTTTGTTATGAAAAGGAATTGTTACTCCAATATTTTCTTTAACATAAATTCGGTGGCTTCCTTTTTGACGAACAAAAGAAAAACCCGCCTTTTCCAAAACTCTGATTATTTCCTTGGGTTTTAAGGCGGGCAACTTTGGCATATTTGCCATAAAAATTTAAACTTTAACTTGAATTGGAGCTATAATCACACTCGCTCTTTCTCTTAGAATTTCTTCTTTGCGTTTTTTCATTACTTCCAAATATAAACTGGCGGCCTCTTGAATATTTCTTAAAGCTTCTTCGAAAGTATCTCCTTCAGAAATACAGCCGGGTAAAGAAGGAATAGTAACAGTGTACCCACCTTTTTCTTCATCAGGTTCAAAAACAGCAGTATATTGATAAATTTTTTTCTTTAAAGTTTTTCCCGCCATACAAATTTATTTTATCGAATTAGAGACAGGAGTCAAGCTCTTTAAAGTCGCGAGGCTTAAGACTGTTTCTTTTTAGTTTTTGCTGATTCGATAATTTTGTGCTTTTTTAAGAATTTTAGAATTGGGGCTCCGCATTTTTCACACAGTTCTACTTTTGGGAAAAATCCCAGACCGGCGGTTATCGGTTTATCTTTAATCTTTTTCTTGCAAAAATCACATTTCGTTATTATCATACAATTTCATTATAATTTCTTAAAAACCATTGTCAAATCCAAATTTTACCAAAAAATCTCCTCCGGCAAAATGTGACATGTTTTAGTCACGGTCGTGATTGAGTTATGTCGTTTGCAAAATCTTGTCTTTAATTTTGGTTATTTTAGGGGGGTGACCGATGAAAATTACAGTTTGATTATTTCCTTTTGAATTTTGGTGGTGATGATTAATTTATAGTCTTTGGTAATGTAACAATTAATTTCGCTTCGGATACCAAATCTATTTTTAAAATAAAGCCCTGGCTCGATGGTAAAAGGTATTCCCAGTTTTATCTTTGCCTGGCTCTTTTTTGAGAAGCGAAAATATGAACCATGACAACGAGAAAACCCTAAACTGTGACCTATTCCGTGAGGAAAATACTTCTCTAAGCCGAATTTCTTGAAATAATTCCTAACTTTTTTATCTACCTTTTTTGTTTTTGGAAACTTTTTCTTTTTTAAATTTTCTCTGATGAATTTCAAGGCGAAATTTCTTGCCTTGATAACAATTTTAAAAATTCTATTAATTTCTCTCGGAATATTCTTTCCAGAATAGCCCATCCAAGTAATATCAGCAAAGGGAGACCTATCTCCTTTTAATTTTGCCCAAATATCAATTAAAATCAGACCATCGCTTTTAATAATTTTTGAGCCCCGTTTTTTAGGGAAATAATGGACAATTGAGGAATTTTCAGTGACAGCCACAATCTGAGCCGGATATTTTTCATCAATAATGAGCCCCTGCTTTTTAAATTCTGACAAAATAAATTGACTGACATCATATTCTGAAATTTTGCCCAAATTTCTTTTTATTATCTCAAACGCTTTATTCTTAATCATCTCCAACTTCTCAGCCGCTATTTTATGTCTCTCAATTTCGTCTCTTAACATATAGCTATTTTACCAAAAATTCGCTTTTTTGGCGATAAAGCGATGGATAAAATAAAAAGAGGCTGCTTCTAATGGAGCAGCCCCCTTGAGGATTGAATAAGTTTTAATGCCCTCCCTTTCTAATTTACCAGTTCCGACCGCGAGGGTCGGGATGGACGTCATCAGGGTCAAAAGGTGGCGAAGAGAGGCACAAGAAAACAAACCGGGGGAAGGAGTTGGCGGGTTTAGCGGCGTGGGGTGTCCCTGACGGGATAATCACCCTGGTGCCGGGACCAAACTCAGAGATTTGGTCACCAAGTAGAATCTTGCCCATTCCTGACTCATAGATGTAGGTCTCCTCCGCCTTTTCGTGGGTATGAATAACATCCGGCCCGAATAGAGTTATCCTGGCTAAGTTAGCTCCCTCGGCACCAACCTCTCTCGAAGTAATCTCTTCTGCCGTGCCGAAAACCTCTTCACCATCCTTAAACTCCACAACTTTTGGTTTTTCTTTAACAATATTGGCTTGGGTCATTGTTTTTACCTCCTGTTTTAGTTTTTTTCTGGTCATATAATTTTCTTAAGAGCTACATAACCACCTCCTATGGTTTATTTATATTTTATATTTTATATTAATTTATTAAAAAGTCAAACAGAAAAACGCCCTTTTGGCGATTTTTCGTAGTCTAGTTCTTTTACCTTTTCTTTTTAACTTTTTCTGGTTTTATGAATTTATATCGTTTTAGAAAATTTAGAATCGGAGCTCCACATTTTTCACACAACTCAACTTGATTGAGAAGGATTAAAAAAGACGCTATGTTTTGCGCCTTCCCGGATAAAAATACATCCATTTTTAATGAGATGTCTAATTAAATCATTTCGTTTCATTTTAAGGGAATTGAAAGTGGTTCCCGAATAACTCTTCCTTTAGAGATTTCTTTTTTATTAAGCTTCCGATTGGTTTCTAGAATTAGTAAAAGGGCCTCTTTAAGATTTTCTTTCACTTCTTTAAGAGTTTTACCTTGAGTATTAACACCGGGAATTTCTTCTACCCAGCCTAAATACCACCCCCCTCTTTTTTTATATATTGCCGTAAACTGTCTTGCCATATATTTTCATTATACCTATTTTAAAAATTGAGTCAATCCAAAGAGCCTATTTAAAGATTTCCTTTTTAATTTTGACTACCTTAGCCGGGGTATCTAACAATTGACCTTTATGTAGTTTCCACAAAAGAGGAATAACACCGCAGTTTGGGCATTTGCCCCAGCCGCATTTTCCTTTGTTTTCTCTAAACAACATTTTGCAGAGGGCAATTTCTCTATCAAATACTTCTTTTTTGATAACATTTTTCTTTAACCCCATTTTGCAAGTTAATTTCTTTTTCATATATTCTATTCTATCAGAAAATCGGCTTTTTGGCGACTTCTCAAAACAAAAAGGTGGCTCTAAATGTTTAAGCCACCTCTTTTCCGGCTATTTTGGTTAAGAAATCCTCAAGATAGATTATTTGGTCGGCGGCAGCTCTTAGCTCTCGAGAAAAACTACTCCGAGAACTAATTACCACTGATTTAATCCCCCATTCTTTGATTTTTCTAAGAGGGGCTTCAAAATCACTATCTCCCGAAAAAAGGATAACCTTTCCATACTCTGGTTGCCAGGTCGTCATCATTATTTCAACATTGATATATTGGTCTATTCTGCTTTTCCAGGCCATTGCGCTAATAATTGCCTTTTCTCGTTTCATTATCACTTTTACCCCAGCATCTCTCCTTAGTGCCTTTCTGAGTAAATTCTGGCTTGAATCACCCTCTCGATAGGTACCAAAAAAATAAATCTCTTTAATTTCCTCTCCCCTTGCCAAAATCTCTTTTGAACTAGCTAGAAGTTTTGAAACCTCAGTATCTCCTCTGTTTAGTTCTTTTAGAGAATGAAACAAGTTTTCACCATCGACAATAACCTTTACTGCCCTTCCTTTCGGTCGCAGTAATCTTCTTAAAAGCCGCTTGATCATCTCTCCCTCCTTTCCAACTTTTTTATAAAGACTCCTATAAATAATATAGCACTTCGGAAAAAAAATTAAACCTGCTTATTAAAAATAATACAGCGATTATTTTCTTCGGGTTGGGGTCCATAAATTTTTCCACCAAGCGCTTGGAATTTGTCTTTTTGCTTCTTTGGCGATTTCTTTGGCTAACTTTGTGCTCATCAATTTTTCCTGTTGGCTTTCTCCACCAGGCCCTTTTTTATGAGCTCCCTTTAGCCAATCTGTTGCCTCTTTATTCCCTTGCCATTCATATTCTCTTAAAAGGAATATTTCATCTAATAAATCAGCATCTTTGGCAATTTTTGCTTCAAGAGTTTTTCTTTCTTCGTATTCTTTTGAAAGTTTTATTAATTCTTCTGAATATTGGAGTTTGTTCAATTGTTCTTTTCTAATTTCATCTTCGAAAACCTTGACATATCTTTTGCTCACCCAATGATGGTCCATGGATCTGCTTTCTTCTAAGTCATGTAACAAACACATTTTTATTACTTTATTCTCATCGGCTTTTAATTCCTTTGCCAAAAAATAACCAATTAAAGCTACTCTAAAAGAATGGGAGGCAATTGTATCTGTCAAATCATAAGAAAGGAGCATTTGTTGATGGGCCCTTAAGACCTTTCTTAAATTACCAATCTCAAAAAAGAAAGAGACTAATTTTCTAACTTCATTTTGTTTCATGCTCCGGGGTTTGGAATCGCACCAAAATTTAGAGTTCCAAAGACTCTCGTCCTACTGTTAGACGACCCCGGAATGTAATTAAGTAATGCCGCAAGATTCGATGATGGCTAATTCCAGGGGCAACTGGGGTATGGGGGAATATTTCATTTTGGTTTCGGCTTCTAAAAAGAGGTTTAAAATGTTTTGCAGTTCATTTTCCTTGAAGGCAGTTGTTTGTTTTTCTAAGGTTTGGAATTCTTCTTTAGTTAAGCCGGTGATAATCGGATTACCTGAAGATTCAGCTTCTTTTCCAACTAACTTTAAAATTAAGGCCTGTCTTAAATAATTAATTAAGGCCTTGTCAAATTCTTGAAGGTCAGAGCCTCTTTCGACAATTTCATTTAAAAAACTAATTGCTTCCGGCGCTTTTTTTTGACAGATAAAATCAGCAAATTTTTGAACTGCGCCAATTTCAACCAATCCTAACAAATCTTTGACTTCACCAGCTTTAATTTCTAATTCTTTGCTGCCGGCAAAAGTTAAAGTTTGGTCTAATAAGCTCTCGGCATCTCTGATGGAACCGGTCGCATTTAAGGCAATCAGTTCCAAAGCTGCTTTTTCAATTCTAGCTTTCTCTTTCTGGCAAATAATTTCTAATCTTTTAATAATTTCAGGAAGGGTTAATTTTCGAAAATCAAATCTCTGACATCTAGAAATAATGGTCGGAATCATTTTATGAATTTCGGTAGTGGCTAAAACAAAAATGGCGTGGCTGGGCGGTTCTTCAAGAGTTTTCAAAAGAGCATTAGCTGCTTCCTTTGTAAGCTGATGGCTTTCGTCAATAATAAAAACTTTATATTTTGATTTTGTTGGAACGAATTTTATCCCATCTCTCAATTCTCTCATTTCATCGATTCCTCGATGAGAGGCGGCATCAATTTCAATCAAATCCAGGGCCCTGTCTTCCATAATTTCCAAACAAGAAGGGCATTTGTTACAAGGCTCAAATTCTCCATTTTTTCGATTTTGACAATTAACCGCTTTAGCTAAAATCCGAGCTATACTCGTTTTACCAGTTCCCCTCGGACCTCCAAACAAATAGGCATGGGAGATCATCCCAGAAGAAATGGCATTGGTCAAGGTTTGAACCACGTGCTCCTGGCCAATAATCTCAGCAAAAGTCTGGGGTCTGTATTTGCGGTATAGGACTAATGACATATCACTTTTTAAATACGATAAATTTATATCCAAGGAAATTCCAGATAGCGGCGGCGAAAGCAGCAATAATTCCGCCAACATTTGCCCACAGCTTTTCAGTTAAGCCAAACTGAGAACCGAGCACATTTACTACCAGAGAAGCTATTCCAACATTTATTACCAGCCCCACCAGCGTTACTAAAAAAAACTGACCAAATTCTTTTCCCATTCCGGCCTTTTCCATTTTCTCAAAGGCCCAAAATTTATCTCCGAAATATTTACTGCAAGTGGCGACAATAAAAGAAATCCCTTTAAAAATCGAGAAAAATAAGCCAGTAGCAATTCCTGAAACTAAGATCAGGAGATTTAAAACTCCCAAATCAACCAAAGTAGCTACTACTCCAATCAAGAAAAATTTCGCTGCCTGAAAAATCCATAAAAATTTCTTTCCTAAAATAAAGGCTATCCAAATTCCGATTAAAGCTAAAATTGGCAGTAAAATTGCTAAAATCAACCATAAAAACCTTATCTCAATTCCCAGATTTTTCAAAATCCCGTAAAATAACCAAGCCGCCACCTCTCCCGTAACCAAAGCTAAAATTATATCAATTCGTTTCATACCGAGTTTTTATTATTTATAAAAACGAAGGTGAAGATGAATCTTTAGATTCATCGCCTTAAATATCCTATCACAAATTTCTAAAAAAATCAAAATCCTGTACTGGTCCATATGATATGATACACCCAGCTCTTGAAAAATATGAAAGGAAAGTATAATGGATGCCGTATGACAATATACGGCACAATTCTTCCCGGAGCAGCAACTATTGTCCGTTCCGCTGCTCTGGTCAATTCGCTAACCGAACGGGCAAAGTGTAAGATAAAGATTCTGGATTGGCACAGAGCTCACGGCAACAACAATTCTCTGACTGCCAGACACTTTGGCATTGGAAGAATGACTTTGTATCGATGGATTAGTAAGTTTAAGAGGTATGGAGTGGTGGGACTGAATGAAGAATCTAGAAAGCCAAAGCAGTTAAGACAACCTACCACCTCTTGGAATACGGTAATCCGGATAGTCCAACTAAGAAAGCAGTACCCTGTCTGGTCCAAGTATAAACTTAGAGCTCTCCTAGCCAGAGAAGGAATCCTGGTATCAGTCAGCACCGTAGGCAGGGTGTTAAAGAGACGAGGGCTGATTAACCTGAAGATATCTAAGAAACGGAGGAAAGCAGCTCTACGTCCTAAGGCACGTTTTCCTCGAGGATTACGTATATCTCAACCAGGAGATATGATTCAAATGGATACCAAGCATATTATGTTGCCCGGCGGTAAAAGATTCTACCAGTTCACGGCTATTGATGTGCTAGGCAAGAGAAAGGTAATGAGAGTGTATCCTTCCGAATCTTCCAGGAACGGAGCTCAATTTCTTGAAGAATGCTTGATAGGATTCCCTTTTCCTATCAAGGCAGTCCAGACAGATAATGGCTCCACTTTCTTGAAAGAGTTTGACAAGCTCTGTAAGGAGAAAGGGATTCCCCACTACTTTATCTATCCCAGGACTCCCAAGCAGAATACCTATGTGGAAATCTCTCAGGGGGCTGACAAAAGAGAGTTTTACCAACAAGGCAATGTCTGCTCTCTCTTACCGGTAATGCAAAGAAAGATCAAGGAGTGGGAAGATATCTGGAACAATGTCCGTCCCCATGAAGCTCTTGGACAGCTTACTCCGTCTGAATACCTTTTTAAGGTCCAAAATAGTCGAATTCCAACGAAAGACGTTATCGTATTACAAACCTAAGGGGTGTATCATATGTTTCTGAACCTAGACAGCCCAATTGAATTTTCCCAAAATTAGGGGTAAAGTGAAAGATAGAAATGAAAAAAACTGAGCAAATCTTGTTTGCCATATATTCTGTAACTTCTAACAGAGAAAAGTGTAATTTTGAAAGGTTAATTAAAGAATGTTTCACTTTATTTCCTGAAACCTTTAGTTTTTCAAAATATCCCCAATGGCCAGATTCCCTTAAATTGGACCGCCAACTGAGAACTTTAAGAAAAAGAAAATTAATCACCGGTGATCCCAAAACCTCTTTTTCTCTAACCAAACTCGGCAAGAAAATCGCCCTGGAAACCTCCAAAACCTTCAGACAAAGAAAATTGTTTAAATAAATGAGAATCAAACACCTAATTGTTGGGCCTCTTTTAACAAATTGCTATATTTTAATCTCAGAAGGGGAGGCCTTGGTTATTGATCCTGGTGGAGGATTAAAAAGGATTTTAGAAGAAATCGGAGAGGCAAAATTAAAATATATTGTCTTGACCCATTGCCACTGGGATCATCTTTTAGCTGCTCCAAAATTAAAAAAGGCAACCAGAGCTAAAATTTTAATCCATGAAGGGGAGAAGGATCTCATAAAATTTGAGGTCGATCAATTTCTGAAAAATGGGGATGAAATAAAGGTTGGCGTAATTTCTTTAAAAGTCATTCATACCCCAGGTCACACAAAAGGGAGCATCTGTTTAGCCGGCAAAAACTTCATTTTTACTAGCGACACAATCTTTGAGGATGGCTACGGCAGAACCGATTTGCCCGGTGGCTCTCAAAAAGATTTAGAAAACTCCCTCTCCAAACTCAAAAAAATCTTAAAACCTGGCTTCAAAATCTTTCCCGGCCACGGCCCACCCTTCAAAAAACCGGCTTGAAAACGCCACTTTTTTAATTTAGAATGGGAAAATGATGCAAAAATCCCTTACTATTAGAGAATTGCCAAAAATTGAAAGGCCCCGCGAAAAATTAATCGCCAAAGGCCCGCAAACTTAAAAGATTTACCCCGTAGGGAACTTG
>Ga0210006_1002844_pt1 | contig 11092 bp, 7 predicted proteins | sample CryGey02umfilter_2_FD_185452 | JGI IMG/M metagenome (GOLD analysis project Ga0210006, IMG submission 185452) | Groundwater microbial communities from aquifer in Utah, USA - Crystal Geyser 4/10/14 0.2 um filter (SPAdes) (version 3) | ecosystem: Environmental > Aquatic > Deep subsurface >... | reverse complement strand
TACAGATCGTGCTGAGCATGTCAGTAATTTGATCGCACCAACATTAAGTAGTGGCAAATCATTAATTGAAGTTCGCTATCTTTTTTCTACCTTAGCGTATGGCGTGGCCTTTGGCGTTGATTATCAACTTTTAAAACAACTGCAAATCAATTTTCCTATTCCCGATATTACTTTTTTTATCAAAATATCGGCTAGCGAAGCTATTCGTCGATTAACTCTAGAAAGCGGAGAAGCCCATTATTTTGAGAAAGAGGAGAAACTAAGCAAGATTGCTGCAGCTTATGATCAGATTTTCTTTGATTGGCCCAATATTGTGGTTATTAATGGTGAGCAAAGCAGAGAAAAGGTCTGGAGCGACATTTGGGAGATCGCCAGTAAAAAAATAGTATAAATTAATTTAGCTCAGTACAATTAAAACTGAGCTATTTTTTTACTGCCATTTAATTCTTTGGTCTCTCTTAAACCAAGTCATTTGCCGTTTGGCATATTGACGAGTATGGATGTTGATTAGCTCCTCAGCTTGAGTTAAGGATATTTTGCCATCGAGGTATTGAATGATTTCCTGATAACCAATAGTTTGTAAGGCCGGCAAAGATGAGCTATATTTTTTTAACAGTTCTCTGGTTTCAGCCACTAAACCTTGTTTAATCATTTCTTTGGTTCTCTGACGAATATTTTGTTCCAGCTTTTCTTTACCGGGATTAAGACCAATAATTTGGTATTGATAATTACTGGTATTTTTTTGTTGGTTAGCGGTAAATGATTTTTTGTTAGTCAAAACATATTCCAGCGCTCGCACTAGTCGACGTTTATTATTTTGATCAATTATTTGTGCAGTCTGTGGGTCTTTTTTTCTTAATAAAGCTATTAATTGTTGCGGAGTTTTTTGTTCTAGCTTTTTTCTTAATGCTAAATCAATTTCTCCTTTGGGTAATTGGTAATTATCAATAAGCGCTGAAACATATAAACCAGTACCGCCAACAATAATTGGCGTAATATTTTTATGAAATAAGTAGGTAATTTTCTTATTGGTCAGTTGGATAAAATTAGCCAAGCTAAAAGGTTGATTTGGATTGATACAGCCAATTAGATGATGCTTAACTTGTTGTCGTTGTTCTTTAGTTGGTTGAGCAGTACCAATGGTCATACCACGATAGATTTGCCTGGAATCGGCACTGATAATCTGACCATGATAGCGCCGGGCAGTGCCAATAGCCAGTGATGTTTTACCACTAGCCGTTGGGCCGACGATGACGATAATTTTAGGTTTTGTTGACATATCTTAGTTCTATAGTAAAATGCAGATAAACGCAAACGTACATTATCAAGGAGAATTAAAGTGAATGTTTTTCGTAATAAAGTAAGTACAATTTGGTGGCTGTTAGTTATTACTTCCAGCATTATCATGCCTTTATTTGAAGGATTGATTCTAATGGCCGTACGGCAGGGCAGTATTATATCTTATTGGAATATTGCGGCTATCTCGTATCTGTGGTTGGTGATTGAGGGTGAGATCTACTTTTTTGAAAATATTCGCTATACTCACTGGTGGCAACAGAGAATATTGCCTAAGTTAGAAATATTTTTTAAATCAGATGATCGCGATTCACGCAATACACCAAGTCGTTGGTCTAAACTCATTATTGATTTAGAGTATTTGGGTTTAATGCTCTCAACCACCATTATTAATTTGGGTAAGATCGGTACTTTAGCTTATGTAAACTCTCGAGCTAAATTGCGTTTTGGTCGCTTGTGGCTTTACGCAGGATGTTTGATCAGAGTAATCTTGGAGTATTGGGCCTTGCGCCAAATTTAACATTAAAGCTGTCTGATAATTAGACAGCTTTTAGTTTTCCACTTAGACCAAAAGGTGTTGCTTCTACAATTTGAATATCAACAAATTGACCGACTAGTTTTTTCGGACCGATGGTTTTTACCGTTTTGTCATGAGCTGATTTACCAATTAATTTATATTGATGGGAGTCAATTTTTTTACAATTTTTGATTAGAGTTTTTACCTGTTGACCAATAAATCTTTGATTGAATTTTAAACCCGCCTTTTCAACAACATTACTGAGTCGCAATTCCCGTGAGCGCTTTTCCTGTTTAGTCACATCATCTGCCCACAGAGCAGCAACAGTACCCGGGCGAGGAGAATAACGAGCAATATAGGCCATATCAAATTTTGCTTGGCGATAGGTTTTAACAGTGTTTTGAAACTGTTTTTTTGTTTCCCCCGGAAAGCCGACAATTGTATCAGTGGAAACACTAAGATTCGGATTACTTTGACGTACTTTCTTAATTAAACTTAAGTATTTTTTAACGGTATATTGGCGATTCATTTTTTTTAGCACCTGGTCATCACCGGATTGGATTGGTAAATGCAAATTAGGACAAAGATGTTTGCTGTGACCGATAAAATGAATTAATTCTGGTGATAAATCCTTAGGATGGGAAGTCATGAATCGGAGCCAAAAATCACCGGTAATTAAATCAATTTTTTTGAGCAGTTGAACAAAATTTAATTCCTTCTTTTGGTCTAAGCCATAACTATTAACATTCTGACCAAGTAGTGTTATTTCTTTATATCCTTGTTGAATATATTTTTTTATTTCTTGAATAATTTGTTTACTGGCTCGGGATTTTTCTCGACCACGAGTATGCGGTACAGCACAGTAGGTACAGAAATTATTACAGCCGGTCATAATTGGTATATATACTTGAAAATCAGAGGATAGTAATGGTTCAATCTCCAGATACTCGTTGGCACCTTGACGGTCAATAGGTTTTTGCCATAACAGCTGGGGTAATTGGCTGATAGCGGTAATATCAAGAACATAATCAAAAAAAGGAGACAGTTTTTTCCGATCGCTTGGCAAAACACAACCAGTCAATACAGTAATTAGTTCTTTTTTCTTTTTTATTTTTTGCCAAATACGTATTTTGCCATAAACGCGATCAATGGCTGATTGACGAACACTGCAAGCAACAACTGCTATCAAATCAGCATCTGGCTCGTTCATGGTTAAGATACAGTTGTTTTTTTCTAGCACCGTACTGACTCTTTGAGCATCTGCTTCATTCATCTGGCAACCAAGTACCATTAAATAATATTTGATGGATTTATTTTTTTTAGGCATAGTTGCTATAGAATACCATCAAAGTTTAATATTGACAATGGTATCATTTAATGCTACAGTAGATTATCAATTATATATTCTTTAACAAATTAATAGATTGGAGATAGTATGTCGTTAAGTATTGCTTTGAAAAACGTGATCATGGCAAGATTGTTGCAGGTAGTAATTTTGCTTTTTAGTTTTATGATCTTAGCCATAATGGTACGTTATGATGATTTGGTTATACAACCGGTTCAATTTTCATTATCGATAAGGTTAGAACTTTCACTTATGCTAGCCATTGTTATTGCCGCATATATTGTATTGTCATTTAGAGAATTTTATATTTTTTTTAGCATGCTCTTTGGATTTGTAGTTTATACTGCCGCCATCATTTTTTTCCCCATGCTGAGAGTTAGTGTTCTCGATGTTGATAATATGTTTTTGATTTTTTCTAGTACTTTTATTGTCGCTAATTTACTTTCATTGATCGTCATCAAACAACGCGACACTCGATATACCATTAAGACCCCAGCGAATATCGGGATTGCTCTGGTTCAATTATTAATTCTTTGGCAAGGTTATCATTTGATTGAAAAGATTGTATTTTAATAAATAAAAAAAGGAGTTCCGCTTTGCAAAAAACAGTATTATTTTGGAGTAATTTTTCTCTTTGGGATTGGACGCTTGGTTTATTAATGAAGATTTTCTGGGAACCAGTTTCCCTGAAAAGATCACACTTCTGGCACTGGCACAAACAAAACTCTACCTTTCTCGATAGTGATTATGCTTATATTAGTGTTTTGCCAGATCCAACGGTAAAAGACCGTGGTAATTGGTGGCAAAATTTTTGGCAAACCAATTTTGGTTGGCAAAAAGTAGTAGTCGTGGCAACCGTTGATCCTAACGATTATTATCAGGTGGCTTTTTCTACCGCAGCTAGTAATTACCAGGACGTTAAATTGTGTTCTTTGGTGATACGGGGAAGAGTAGCTTTGCTGGTTGGTCCGACCAAAACAAGATTTTATGCCATTGATTACAGTTATCGTGATATGATTGTGAAACAATTACCATTACGCATAGACTTTATTACTAAGAAAACAGAACTTAGTAAACAAGGCATTAAGCTTATTTAATAAAAAAACCGTTGTTAAAATAACAGCGGTTTTTCTATTGTTTTTTTATTTCCGATCTTTAATTTCTTGTTGTAGACGTTGGATAAAACTTTTTTTATCAATTAATAACAGATCTTGTTGTCCGCGCCAACGAACACTTAGTTGATCTGATGCTAGCTCTTTGTCGCCAATTACCAGTTGGTAAGGAATTTTTTGGCTAGTAGCTTTACGAATTTTATTACCAATCGTTTCATTAGCATCATCGACCTCCACTTGAAAATCATAGCTGCTCAATTCCTGAGCTAATTGTTGACAATATTGTTTATGACTTTCACCAACTGGTAACAAAATAATTTGTACCGGTGCGAGCCACAAGGGAAAAGCACCAGCGTAGTTTTCAATCAATAAACCAATAAAGCGTTCAAAGGAGCCAAATAGTGCGCGATGGAGCATGTAAGGTTTTTCTTTTTCACCTTGCGCATTAATAAAACTCATATCAAATCTTGCTGGTAAATTAAAATCAAATTGGAGAGTAGAGCATTGCCAGAGACGACCCAAACAATCGGCTATTTTGAAATCTAGTTTTGGTCCATAGAATGCCGCTTCACCAAGTTCTTCAATAAAGTTGAGATTTTTTTCTTGAGCAACTTGTTTGAGTATTTTTTCGGTGAATTCCCAGCCTTCGTCAGCGCCAGCATATTTTTCTTTGTTTCCTGGATCACGTAGGGATAAGTAAACTTTTACCGATTCTTTAGCAAAACCAAATTGTTCGTAAATATACAAAATGAAGTCAATCACTCTTTTTAGCTCGTCGGCTACTTGGTCTTCGCGACAAATTATATGGGCATCGTCTTGAGTAAAACCACGAACACGCGTTAAACCGGATAGCTCACCTTTTTTTTCGTAGCGATAAACAGTGCCACACTCCGCCCAACGCAACGGTAATTCCCGATAAGAGCGCAAATCATTTTTATAAATCTGTACATGAAATGGGCAGTTCATTGGTTTTAGTAAATACTCTTCTTTGTTTTCCGATTTTTTTTCTTGCTGTACTTCTTCTAGCGACAAACCAGCTTCCAATGGTGGATACATTGATTTGTTATAAAAACCCCAATGCCCCGAAGTTTCCCAGAGTTGTCGATTGCCAATATGTGGCGTACGGACAAGTTGGTAACCCTTGCTTAAATGCTCGTGATACCAGAACTCTTCAATTTTACGCCATAGTAAAGCACCTTTGGGATGCCACAGTGGCAAACCCAAACCGACCAGATCGTCCAAATGAAAAAGATCCAGCTCTTTTCCTAGTTTTCGATGGTCTCGTTTCTTAGCTTCTTCTAGCATGTTTAAATGCGCTTCTAACTCTTTTTGATTAGCAAAGCAAAGCCCATAAATTCTGGTCAACATTTTGTTTTTCTCGTCACCGCGCCAGTAAGCACCAGCGATGCTGGTGAGTTTAAAGGCACCCATTTCCTTGGTAGACTTAATGTGTGGCCCCCGACAGAGATCAATAAAATCACCAGTCTGATAGATAGTAACTGGCTGTTCTGGCGAAAAACTCGCTAAGGATTCATCGAGTCTCGTACTACCCTTACTTAGTAGATCGTTGAGTAGTTCTACTTTGTAGATTTGATTAGTGTTGATGAATAATTGAATGGCGTCGGCTAGGGATAACTCTTTCTTTTCCATTGGCAGATTCGCTTTGACAATTCTACCCATCTCTTTTTCTATTTTTAATAAATCAAAAGGGGTAATGCTAATATTACCGAGATCTAGGTCGTAGTAGAAACCGTTTTCTATGACTGGACCAATACCAAATTTAGCTTCAGGGTACAGCCTAAGAACGGCAGCGGCTAAAATGTGGGCGCCAGAGTGACGCATGATTTCCAAAGATTCTTGTTTGTTGAACATATAGTGTATGTTTAGTAAATTAACCAAATAAAAAAAACTTTTCCTCCTCAAGATAACTACAAAAAAGTAGCTACAATTGGGACGAAAAGTTTTCTTTCCGCGGTTCCACCCATTTTTCCCGACTTTTTAGCCGGACTCTTAGTTGGCGGAGTTTAGTAAACGCTAGACGTTTAAGTATTATCGACTAATACTCTTTGCTTGGTAAGCAGAGCAATCACTCCGATTTATGGATATTGAATAAAAGAACCCCTACTATTTATTTACTATAATTTGAATATGGTTGTCAAGTTTAGGTATAGTTCTTAACCAGAAAGGTAGTAATTTTATCTCGAATTTTTCAATACTTTGCAAACTACCCAAATATGTTTGTGCATCAGCAAGCTTCTTTCCCTTTAATTGATTTAGGTCAACGTCGGGACTAGCCAGCTGAATTTTATATTTACCAGTAATAACGCCAATTATTTGTTTATCTTCGCCAGCCAATTCTTTGATGCTGAGCGTGATATCGTTGGAGGAGTGTTTTACTAAACCATTGTTTTGTTGAGAAACGATATCGATATCATTTTGAATTTTGCTTAATAACTTTTGCTCATCATAAGTAATGAGTACAAATTCCAGAGTTAGCGTTAAATCAAAATTATTTACTTGATCGCCAACTTGCGCCGACAACTCTCTTTTCTTTTCGGTAGCAATGAGAGCATCGGGATTAATTTTTTCATTATCAATTTTTTCCAGATTAAACTTCGCTAGTGCTTGTTTTTTTAGAGTCTCTGTCAAAGAAGTAATTGCCTGATCAATATTTTCTTGGGTGACAAGGCCACTGGTAATTTGTTGAAAACTCATTTTCTCTGAGCTTTCACCATATATTTTTTCTCGTAATCCCTCCCATAATCCCGGAATAATAAAGCGCGTTGGCTCGATTAAATATTCATCTCCTTCTTGGTCAGCTTCTACCACTACTTGTACTTCGCCATTAGCTGGTACATTCACGGTGCTGACTAAACGAAACAGTTTATTATCTGGCGATGTTAGTCGCGTAGTGGCTACCAATGCTTGGTCCTTATTGGATTTGTTATAAATAGTAACTTGGCCAGTAGCTTTTTTACTTTTTTGACTCTCATTAGCCGTGGCGGTAAAGTTTTCTTTTTGACTGACTTCAGTGATTAATTTGCGCCCAATCAAAAGATCGGGCTGTTCATTTAGTTTGGGGTAGTCGGGTGATACGATTTGGGCCGTAAAAGAAATCGCATGTTCAGTATATTTGGGCGTGATTGATATAACCGCTTTCGCTAAAGTATAATTAACAATTAATCCAGCTAAGATAACAGCGACAACAATAATTACCACGATAAATTTTTTATAAAAATGGGAAATATTTTGATTATTTAAATCCTGTACACCAACTTTAACCTTTTCCACAGTTGCGGGCTGATCTGGTGTTTTTTTAGTTTTTTGTTTAGGTTGAAAAAAAGAGGTACTATTACTCGCTAAGGCTGAGGAAACAAACTGATTCTGCTGCTCTGCGTTATCGGATGACGCGATCACTGTTGCTGTTTTTTTTGCTGTTACTGGCTTAGCTTTAGTCTTTTTTTTCTCTTTACTTGTTACTGATTTTGTTTTTTCAACATTAGAGCTGATGTCGTCATCGATTATTGTATCGCTGACAAAGTCCTCACTAAGGTTGGTGTTTTTATTTCTTTTAGTTGCCATATTTTGTTGATAATAAGGAAATTATAATAATCTAAATATACTATTATTTTAATTATTTGTCTAGTAAAATATTATTAGCGCCAACGATTTTTTCTAAGAGAACAAGTAATGCCTGATCTATTTTTATCTTATAGGACGATGAATTAGCCTTGGCATTATCCGCAATTTGGATTAATACGGGCACCGTACCTGGGTGAGATGATAGCAGCTCTTTGAGCTGGGTAATACTTTCTTTTTTTAATTGAGCTGGTAGTTTTAATGTTAGCGATTTAACAGTATTGTTATTTTTTCTATTTTGTAAAAGTTCAACTTCTTCACAAATAATTTTATTCACACCATCCTTAGTTGAAATACGCCCTTTTAGCCAAACAATTCTCTCTTCCTCCCAAATGCCGAGCGATTTAGCCAATTGATCAGTAAAGACTATCACCTCAACACTACTAGTCGGATCTTCCAGGAGAGCAAAAAGCATTGGTTTACCAGCAGTGGTAATAATTTTGTTGATTTTAGTGATGACTCCAGCGCAACAAGTGTGTTTGTTGTTGTTCAGTTGTAAAACATCATGAATGGTCATTACCTCTTGGTCTAAATATTCTTTATAGTCGTTGAGTGGGTGATCGGACAAGTAAATGCCAAGAAATTCTTTTTCCCAAGCCAGTCTTTGCTGGCGAGTGGTTGGCGTTGTATCTAGCAGTGTTAATTTAGGCGCTGCCAGAATTGGTGCGTCGGCAAAAAGAGAGTTTTGATTTTTCTTTTCGACGTTTTTTTTGTTAAAAGCCAGTAGTTTATCTAAATTCGTAATTAATCTATCGCGATCGTCAAAGCAGTCAAAGGCGCCGGCCTTAATCAAGCTCTCTAATGATTTTTTATTTAAATCTTTGTTTTGTAAACGCAAAAGAAAATCTGTCAGATTGCTGTATTCTTGTTTAGCGCGGCGTTCACTAATGATAGCGGAAGCAATATTATGACCGACGTTCTTGATGGCTGCTAGGCCAAAGCGGATAACTGGTTCGTTTTTGTCCAGCTGCTCCTTGACTACTGTAAAAATACGATAACTCTGATTGATATCTGGTGGCAATACTCTAATTCCCATTTTTTCACACTCGGCAATTTCCATAGCTATCTTATCCGTATTGTTTAAATCCGAAGTTAGTAAAGCAGCCATGAACTGCGCTGGGTAATTTGCCTTTAGGTAAGCGGTTTGATAAGCAATCAAAGCATAGCAAGCAGCATGTGAACGATTAAAGCCATAGCGGGCAAAAGGTAAAATAAATTCCCAAATTTTTTGGGCAATGCTTTGATTGATACCATTACTAATCATACCATCAATCATTTTTCGTTCTTGTTTTTCTAGGAGTTCCTTAATTTTTTTACCAACGGCCTTACGTAGGACATCAGCTTCACCATAGGTAAAGCCCGCTAACTCTCGAGCTAATTCCATAATTTGTTCCTGGTAGATAACTATACCATGAGTTTTTTGCAGAATCGGTTCTAGTTTTGGGTGTAAATAAAATGGTTTATGTTTACCTTTTTTTGAGTCAATATAATTGGGAATTAGCTCCATTGGTCCGGGACGATAAAGTGCCACCATGGCAATAATATCTTCTAGCTCGGTTGGCTTAAGCTGTTTCAAATATCTTTTCATTCCCGCCGATTCAAATTGAAAGACTCCAGTCGTTTCTCCTTTTTGAAAGAGTCGAAAAGTTTTTTTATCCGTCAGTGGTATTTGATCAATGTCGAGGAGAACGTCGATAGTTTTATGGATAATTTCAATCGTGGTTTCAATCAACGTCAGATTTCTCAGGCCGAGAAAATCCATTTTTAATAGTCCCAAATCTTCAATCGGATGGAGGGAATATTGGGAAACGATAGTTTGATCAGAAGAACTAGCGTATTGCAAGGGAACATAGTCGCTGAGAGTGCTTTTGGTGATCAAAACACCACAAGCGTGGGTGGAGGTGTGGCGTGATACGCCCTCCATTCTTTTTGCTAGATCGATCAATTTTTTAGCTTCGGGGTCATGACTATACATCTCTTTAAGTTCCGGTATGGTAGTGATAGCAGTTTCCAGATCAGTGAACATGGGAATTAGTTTAGCAATACGATCACAATAGCCATAGCTGTACCCAAGGACGCGACCTACGTCACGAATAGCGACACGGGCGGCCATCGTGCCGAAGGTGATAATTTGTGCCACATGATCATGGCCGTATTTATTGGCGACATAGCGGATAACATCGTCACGGCGAGCATCAGAAAAATCGGTATCAATATCTGGCATGGATATTCTTTCAGGATTGAGAAATCGCTCAAATAGTAGATTGTATTTAAGGGGATCCAAATTGGTAATGCCAGTTAGGTAAGAAACAATACTACCCGCCGCGCTACCGCGCCCTGGTCCCACGACCACGCCATTATTTTTTGCCCAATTAATAAAGTCTTGAACAATCAAAAAATAGGAAGCAAAACCAGTCTTATTGATAATAGATAGTTCGTAATCTAAGCGGTCTTGGATTTCGGTCGTAATATTTTCACCATATTTTTTTTCTAAACCGCGGAGGCATAAATCTTTTAAATAATCTTCAGCAGTAATACTGGTGGGTAGTTCATAGAATGGTAAGTGTGTTGTTTTGAAATCTAATTCCACGTTGCACATTTCAGCGATGCGGAGGGTATTGGTAATAGCTTCTGGTACGTGAGCAAAGCTGGCTTTCATTTTCTCTGGTGACCGAAAAGAGTAATCCTCATTAAGGTAAGACATGCGGCTAGTATCAGACATTTTTCTCTTGGTCTGTAAGCAAATCAGAATATCATGTGGTAGATTATCTGCCGCCTCCAAATAGTGGATATCATTAGTTGCTACCAGTGGAATGCTTAGTTCACGTCCCAATTCAATCAGTTGTTGATTAACTTTTGGTTGCTGTTCGAGATTGGGATGGTCTTGCAGTTCTAAATAAAAGTGATCAGGACCAAAAAGAGCTTGATATTTTTGAGCCAAATCCTTTGCCTGTTGGTAACGACCAGCTTGTAGGGTGCGTGGTATTTCTCCTTGCAAACAAGCGGTTAATGCAATAAGACCTTGGCAATGCTGTTCTAATAGTTGTGAGTCAATACGCGGTTTATAATAGTAGCCATCAAGATGAGCAATGGAAACTAATTTTAATAAATTTTTATATCCCTCATTATTGCGAGCTAATAAAATTAAATGATATGGTCGCTCATCTACTTTGGGTCTTTTTT
>Ga0210006_1002842_pt1 | contig 11093 bp, 8 predicted proteins | sample CryGey02umfilter_2_FD_185452 | JGI IMG/M metagenome (GOLD analysis project Ga0210006, IMG submission 185452) | Groundwater microbial communities from aquifer in Utah, USA - Crystal Geyser 4/10/14 0.2 um filter (SPAdes) (version 3) | ecosystem: Environmental > Aquatic > Deep subsurface >... | reverse complement strand
CCCCACAGTGCCCTCGGCGGCAAGCCCCCAGAACAGGTCCATCAAACCCACGGCGGAACCACCCACCGCCACTAACCGTTTACAAATTTTCGCCCCCAAACTGTCCAAGGAGTGGGGTCCACCCCACTCGGCTACTTTCTCGGCTACTTTCTCGGCTACTTCAAACAGGTGGATGCGCTGCGCTTATCCACCCTACGAAATCTCCTTCTTACCCCGCCACCTCCCGCCACCCCCCCCGTACCAGCGGGAAATACAGCCCCAGCTTGACGGGGCGATCCTCCAGCCGTTGGAACAGCCGGGCATAACCGAGCAGCTGCCCCCGGTAGCGCTCCACCTCCCGGTCGAGGAATTCGTCCGCCCCGCCCCCAGCATGGCCGCCGGTTTTAAAATCGACGATCCAGCGGGTGCCGTCGCCGTCGACGAAGGTCCGGTCGATCACCTTGTGCACCGGCTGCCCCCCCTCGATGCCGGTCAGGGGGTATTCGGTGCGCACCTGGGTGTGAGCGGTATCGAAAATCCAGCGCCCCTTGGGGTCCTCCAGGGTTTGCAGCAGCGCCCGGACCACCTTGGCAACGGCTGAAAATCGCTCGGTGGTGGGGACGCCAAGTGCGGCCAATTGTCGGGCAAAGGCCGGTTCCAGCGCCGCCACCCGGTCACGCCCCCAACGCGAAAGCCCCTCTTTGCCGATCCGCTCCAACATGCGGTGGACCACCGTCCCCACATGTTTGGCCGCCTCCCCGGCCCAATCGAACTCGACCTCGATTTGCGCCGCCGGGGCGGAGGGGGTCGCGGCAAGGGGGAGCGGCGCAGGCAGCCCCACGAGGTGCCAATCGGCGGGCAGGCGGCGCAGGGGCGGGGCGACCGTGGGGAGCGCCCCCTCGATGTGCGCGGCCTCCACCCCTGCCCGCAGCATCGCCCCCTCGAAGATGGGGCCAACGGCAGGCCACAGGTGGGCGAGCAGGCTGCCGCCGCTCGGAGGGCTCAGGCTGCGCACCCCGTTTTTGTCCTCTTTGATCTTCAAGCTGCCGATGCCGTGCAGCCGCTCCCGGGCGCGGGTTGCCGCCACATAGAGCAGTCGTCCGGTCTCCAGCCGCTCCATCTTGCACCCCAGGCTGCCCAAGTAGCGGTAGATCGGGTCGCCTTCGCCCCCGGTCGGGTGGAGCGGGGCGACGAGCAGGTCGGCCTCGTCCTCCCCCTGCCCCCCCATGGCGCGGGGACGCTCGACCCAGCGCAGCAGCGGGGTTTCTTGGTTGTTGGGGCGGCGCTCCAACGACGGGAGGATCACGGTGTCGAACTCCAGCCCCTTGGATTTGTGGATCGTCATCACCTGCACCACCCCCTCGGGGTCGGGCAGGGCGAAAAGCTGCTGGAGCTTGGCGTCGAGCCGGGCCGGATCGGGCAGGTCGCCCCCCTCCTCCAGTGCGCCGATCAGATCGAGGGTCATCAACCCCTCCTCCAGCTCAGTGGGGTGGTTCAGGCAGGCCGGACCCCCCAACGCCCGCCACACCCCCTCGACCCTTCCGCGCAGCCGCCCCCGCCGGGTGTGGCCCAGCGCCGGGGCGAGGATGGCGACGATGCGCACGAGCCGCGCTTGGCCGTCGGGGCTCAAAGCCGCCGCCACCTCGGGGTTGTTCATCCGCCCCCACACCGCCGCCGTCTTGCCCTCCCCCCCGGCCAAAATCGTCAAGTCGGCCAGGGTCAATCCGCACCAAGGGGCACGCAGGATGGCGAGCCAAGCCAGACGATCCCCCAGATGGACCAAAGCGCGGGCGAGCTGCACCAGGTCTTGCACCACCGGGCGGCGGGCCAACGGCTCGATCTCCACCGCTTGAAAGGGGATCGAACGGGCCGCCAGCGCCGCCAAAATCGGGGGCAGACTGGTCCTCGCCCGCACCAAAATGGCGACGCTGCCGCGCTTGATCGCCTGCTGCGCCAGCTCGGCCACCACCTCCCCCTCCTGCGCCCCCTCCAGCAGGGGGTGGAAGGTCGCCGCCTCCCCCTGCGCTGCCGGACGGGCGGCCACCGAAGCGGCGTAGGGGACCCCCCCCGCCACCGGATCGGGCTCGGCGGGCAACACCAGCGGGAAGGCGCGGTTGACCCAAGCGACGATCCCAGCCCGGGAGCGGAAGTTGACCGTCAGTTGCAGGGGGGTCAGGGGCCAATGGTGGCAGCGCCCCTCGGCCATGATGCGCACGAACAACCCCACCTCCGCCTCGCGGAAGCGGTAGATCGACTGCATCGGATCGCCCACCAAAAACAGGGTGCGGCCATCGCCCGGCTGCCACCCGGCGATCAAGGTGCCGAGCAGTTCGAACTGGGAGCGGGAGGTGTCTTGGAATTCGTCGATCAGCAGATGGTTGATGGTGGCGTCCAGGCGCAGCAGCAACTCGCTGGGGTTGTCTCCCCCCCCCAGCGCCTGGATCGCCCCCCCCATCACCTCGACGTGGTCGACCTCCCCTTGCTCGCCGAAGACGCGGCGCAGATGGGCCACGGCGCGGGGGAGCAGGCTCAAAACCGCCTCCAGGGTTTGCCACTGCGCCTCGTCATAGACGGGGGTGGGGAGGTTGTCGAGCCCTTGCAGCAGCGCCAGAAAACGGTCGGCCTCGGGGGAGGCGCTCAACCGCTCCAGCACCGCCCCCATCCGTTGCTTCCACTGCTTGCACGTGCCCTTGTCGGTATCGGGCAGTTCGGTGGGAAATCCGCAGTTTTTGTTGATTCCACGGGGACTACGCCAATCGCCTTGGCCGGTAAGTAGCAGCGCCGCCACCCCCCGCCAGGCGGGCAAATCGTCGGGGTGGGCGGTGAGGGGGGTGGTGCGGCCGAGCAGCGCCACCTGGGGGGCCTGCTCCTTGCCCTCGGAGCAGAGATTCCCAGCGGCGTAGCGCCCCAGGGTGAGGAGTTCGTCTTGCTCGGGCAAGGTCACCACCAGGCTGGAAAGCTCCTCGGCCAGCACATAACGCAGCCCCCCCTCCAACCGCACGCGCTCCAGCCGCGCCCCCTCCCCCTCTTTGAGGTGGCGCAGCCATTGATCGCGGCGAGCGAGCATCCCGGCCAGCAGCTTTTCGACCCGGCTCAGGTCGTTGTCGAGGTGGAGCAGCAGGGTTTCCAGCGCCTCCCCCGCCCCATCGCCCCCCTGTTCCAGCTCGGCCAGCAGACGGCGGGCCGCCTCGGCGAACAGATCTCCCGCCTCGTCGCCGATGCCGGGCTGGGCGCCGAAGCGGGCCAGCCACGGCATCTGCCGGGTGAGCGCCCCGCAAAAGGCATCGATGGTCAGGATGCGCAGCCGTCCGGGATTGCGGGTCAGATCCCAGTTCTGGGATTGCTCTTGGCGCCGGGCGGCGCGGGCGAGATCCCAGGTGATTTTTTGGAAGTCTTCGCCGGGGGGGGGAAGGTCGGCGTCCGCCAGCGCCTGCAAAATGCGCCCGCGCATCTCGGCCGCCGCCTTGCGGGTGAAGGTGATCGCCACCACCTCCTCAGGGCGCTGCACGGTGGCGAGCAGGGCGAGAAAGCGCTGGGTGAGCAGACCGGTTTTGCCCGACCCGGCGGGAGCCTGGACGATGAAGGAGGCGCCGGGGTCGATGGCTTGGGCGCGGATGGGGGCGTCGGCGAGATGGGTCATGGGCGTCCCTTGGACGGTATGTTTTGGCATTGAAAGCTGGAAGGGACGCGCTGTTGCCTCTTTGTACCACCCCTCACCCTAACCCTCTCCCCGGTTCCGGGGAGAGGGGACTGGCTGCCGGTTGAGGCCATACCTTAGGGAAACGCTGATTAAAGGCATCCTGCCTTGAATCAGCACGCTACGAAAAAAGCGTCGTTTTTGCTTCGCTTGCAAAATCAGAAGAGCTTCGGCGACGGGGTCGCCTCCTACGTTCCTGATTTTGGCAGACCATCCCTGGGCCGCTCGGAAGCGCGAATAAATCAGCGCTTCCTTAGATCTTCCCGAGCCGCCACCACCGCCAGCCGAATCGTCTCCAAAACCCCTTCGGTCTCCTGGAACGCCGTTGGATTCCAAAATCGCAAAACCCGGTATCCGGCTTGATTCGGAAAACGCCGTTCGGCGCTGGTCGTATTCCTCTTGCAGGGCGTGTTGTCCACCGTCGAGTTCGACGATCAGTCCCAATTCGGTGCAGGCAAAGTCGGCGACATAGGGGCCGATGGGGTGTTGCCTCCGGAATTTAACCCCTTCAAAACGGCGGTCGCGCAGGTATCGCCACAGATGCCGCTCGGCGTCGGTGGATTCCTTTCTGAGGTATCTGGCTTTTTGGCTCATCCTTGCCCCCCTGTACCACCCCTCACCCTAACCCTCTCCCCGGTTCCGGGGAGAGGGGACTGGGCGGGCTCGATTGCCGACTTAGCCAATCTCTGGCTCGTGCCCCTCCCCCTCCAGCGCTTCGGTCCCCATCCCAACCTCATGAATCCGGCACAGACCCGCCAAGTCGCAATACTGGCAGCTCTTCCCCCCCTCCTTGGGATCAACCGTCGCCACCCCCTCCCTAAAGTTAGTGGCCAGCCCCTCCAGGGTGGCGCGCCAGGCGGCGAGTTGCGCGTGCCAGTCAGTCACCTCGGTCAGCCTGCTTTGGGCCAATTCGCCCACCCCCGGCGCCACCCCCTCCCGGTCGGCAAGCCCGGCGAATTTGCTGTCGCCCAGCCGCACCTGAGCGTAGCCGAGCCCCGCCACCTCACCCTGCAGGGTGACGGCGTAGAGGGGGAGTTGGGGGTCGTTGGGGCGGTCGCCAAACCAGTCTTGGGGCTTTTTTTGCCCCCCGGTTTTGTAATCGAGAATCACCAACCCCCCATCCTCCAGCCGGTCGATCCGGTCGATGCGCACGTTGAAGGCGATTCCCCCCAGCTCCCCCCGCCCCCCCCCTTCCGAGGCGACCACGGTGAAGGGGGCGCGGGTCCGCTCCAGGTCCAGCCAGGCGACGACCAGACGCGTCAATCGTTTGCGCTCGACCCGCGAAAGCCGGGGGGGGAGGAGTTCTGGGGCGCGCTCGGCGAACGCGGCCACCGCCGCATCGACCGCCTGGGCGACCTGTTCCTCAAGCCCGGCGACATCGAGCGCCAGCAGCCGCTCTTGGCTGCCAACCACCCGCCAGAAATGTTCGAGCACCGCATGAACCAAGTCCCCGCGATGCCGGGCGTCGAGCCCCTCTTCGGGGGTTTCGAGACTGCGCGCCGCCAAGCGGTGACGGGCGAAGGCGCGAAAGGGGCACGCGGCCTGATCGGCAAAAAGCTGGCTCCCCCCCTCGACCTGCTCCCCGGTGGGGATCGGTCGGGTCTCTTCCGCATAGGGGGAGCAGGCGCTCACATCCACGGATTCTTGGGGGATTTTTGGGGGGGTGCCCAGCGGCACACCCAAGATCAAAGGGCTGGGGCGCAGTTCGCGATCCCCCTCATGGGCCGGCCAGCTCATGACGATTTCGGGGGCGGTGTGCAGCCAACGCTGGGTCAACTCGGCGGCAAAGGCCCCCTCCTCGGTTTGGCTGGCCCGGGGCATCTTGAGGCGCCGTTGCAGCTCGACCGGCAGAAAGGGGTTGGGGCTGGGCTGGGGGGGCCAGACCTCGTCGCTCAGCCCCCCCACCCAAACGGCGTCGAAGTCGAGCCCCTCGGCCTCAAGCGGGCCAAGAATCTGCACCGGCACCTCGGGGGTTTCGGGTTGGAAGAGGGTTTCCAGCGCCAGCCGCCGCAGCCAGCTCAGGCCCTCCCCCAGACTCATGCGGGGGGCGACCGCCTCCAGGCTGGCGAGCTGTTCCAGAGTGCGCCGCCAGCGCTGCACCGCTTGGTATTCGCGTGATGTGAGCGTTTGCTCACCCGGCCAGCCCGCCCGCGTGAGCCAGGCGCCGAAGCGCTGCGCCCACAGCGCCGGACTGCCCCCCTCGCCTTGCTCCGTCATGACCGCACGCAATCCCGCCAAGGTCTGGGCCAGGATGGGACAAGGGGGCAACCCTCGCTGCTCGTCCCCCTGGGCGGCGGCCATCACCGCCCCCAGCCCCAAGCGGGTGGCGCGACGGCGGCGCAGGGCAGCTTCGAGTAAAGCCCGGGGGATCGCCTCGGTCGCCCCCCCCTGCCAAAACGGGGCGCGCAGCAGGTCGCCCCAAGCGAACAGCTCCCCCTTGCCCCGGGCCAGCGCCAGGATTCCCAAAGCGGTGTGGATGACCGGCTCAAACGCCAGCGGGCGACCGAGCGACAGATTAAACGGGCGGGGGGCGTCGGGGTCGCTGCCGGGGAGTAGGGTTTCGGGGGCGAGGATGGCGGTGAAGGTCGCTTCAACCGCGTCGAGCCGGTTGCCGAGATCGGGCAGAACGATCCCCACCCGGCTGGCCCCTTGTTCCACCCAAGCACGCGCCCAGTGGGCGGCCCCTTTCAGCTCGGTGGCGCCGTCGGGCAGTTCGATCCGCTGCGCACGGCCCCGCTCTTGGGTGTCGGGTCGATGGCGAATGAGGGCGCAACCTTGGGACTCAAGCGCCTGGAACAGCGCCTCCTGTCGGGGGCTGAGCCGGTCGAAACCGGCCAGCACGAGCCGTGCGGGGATGTCGATCCCCCCCCCTGGAACCGCCGCAATCAGGTGGTCGGGCAACCGGGCCGCGTCGCTCCAGCCCTGGGTCCGGCAACGGTCTCGGTAACACGCGACCCAGCGTTGAAAGGCGCGGGGATCGTCGGCCAGCGGCTCGGGCAAGGGCAGGGGCAGCCGCCATTCGTGGGCCAGCCCCCAGGCCTCGAAGGCGGCCTTGGCGGTGGCGGAAAGGTTGAGCAAGGGGCGGTCGGCCTCGGCGGCGGCGATGACCTGTTCCCAGACAGCCCGGGATTGCCAATCGCTCAGCAGCTCGGGGGCAACGGGGTCGACCTCCTGCCACTGCTGCCCCAGCCGCTGCATCCAGCCGCTCCAGGGCAGGATGTCGGGACTCTCCCACACTGTCTGGCCCGCCCCCTGCTGCCGGGCGTCGAAGGCGGCGCGCAGGGCGCGGGTAAGCCGCTGGTTGGCGGTGACCACGGTGGTGGTCGCCACGACATCGATGTCGAGGTGGTCGAGGAGGGTTTTCATGGGGGGATTACGGCCGACGGGGATCGATCAGCGTCAGGGGAGGTGCAAAGCGTTGAAAGTCGGAGGTATTGGCGGTGACCAGGGTATCGAGGCCGTAGGCCAACATCGTGGCGACGATGTTGGCGTCGTGAACCTGTTTACCCCCAAAAGGGGTTTGGTCGTACAGCCGCCACAGGGTCTCCATCACCGGAGCGGTATCGTCCAAAACCCGGCACCGGTCGCGCCAAACCGTGAGCCAGACCAGAAGGGTTTCGCGTGCAACCGCTTGAGCCTCGCCCCGAGAACGGGACAACACCGCCAGATATTCGCGCAGGACCTGACGACTAATGCAGAGCATCCGCCCTTCAACCAGCCGGTTCTCGACGAACCGGCGCACCGTCTCGTGTTCGGGCGCCTCACGCACACTGGCGTAGATCAAGACATTGGTGTCGAGAAACAGGGGGGTGTCATCGCCCGTCGTCGCCATACAGCCCCTCCCGAGACAGATCGAGCCCCCCCCACTGGCCCACCGACATCGGCTCGGGCAACCCACCCGGAGCGGGGGGTGGCTGGACCATGGCCAAGTCGATGACCGCCGCCAACACCTCGGCTAAAGGCTTTTTCATTCGGCGCTGCAACATCGCCAGTCGCTCGCCGTGCACCTCGTCCAACTCGGCTTCGATACGCATGTTCGACCCCTTTTACCTTGAAACGGCTGCGTTTCATGACGCGAAGGTACCCGTTTTGACCCATCCGCGCATCGACCGCCTCAAATTCCAGCGGTTGCGGGCGCCACTCTCCTGCCCCAAATCGCCTCGGCCTTCGAGCCCACATACCAGAAGCTCACCGCCAGCAGGGCGAAAAACACGGTTTTGTGCAGGCCGTCCCAGAAGAACTCAAAGAAGCGGGTGTAGAGGTTGATGATGAGGAAGGTGGCGCCGAAGCCGCGAAAGGCGCCGTCACCGCTGCGCAGCCCATAAACGAGGCTGGCGATCCCGGCCAAGGCGAAGAGGAGCGACCAGCCGAGCAGGGAGGCCTGACTGACCTTGGACCAGCTCTCCCACGAGTCGTGGTCGCCAAAGATCGACAGAATCCACAGCGCCACAAAGAGGTAGAAAAGACCGGCGATCCGGGTCACCCCGAAGAGCGGTTCGAAACGGGGATGGCGTTGCAGCAGGAAGGCGAGCGCGATGATCGCCGCCCCAAAGGGAACGAAGCGCAGCGGGTAGTTCATCCCCAAGAAGTAAGCGCCCCAGCCCGAGACGTACCCGGTCTGCAGGCCGTACCAATGGCCCAGGGCGATCAAGGCCAGCAGCCAACCCCAGCGCGAATCCATGGCGATCCCGACCCCACCCCAGATCGTCACCCCGAGCAGGATCAACCAGGGCACCTCGGCCCGCCCCACATCGAGCGCCTGCCCGGCAAAGGCGATGGCCCCCCCTACGGCGATCAACCCCAGGGTCACGGTCGCCTCGAAGCCGTACCCCCCTTCCGGGCGGATGCGGCGCCGGTGGGCCGCCCGCCAGAGCAACACCGCCCCGATCAGCGCCGCCATCAGGCTGCGCACCCAGTAGGGGGCGTTGAAGATCGACAGGAGCCAGGCGATCAGCGCGTGATCGGCGAGCAGGCTCCCCGCCGAGATGACGACGCTGAAGACGGCGAAGAGAAAGGCGTAGCGGGCAAGACGGTGCCAATCGAAGGGGGAGATAACGACTGCCGCCCGCATCCGTACCCCGAGGTCGGAGGTGACGATCCCCTCGGCTTCCCAGCTTTCGATGGCCCGGTCGATCACCTTGGCCTCTTTGCGCGAGCACTCCATGAACGTCTCCCCCGTCGGTTGGTGCTGTTTAATTGTGTCGATATACGTCTTGAATGGGTCGCAGCCGGATTTCGCTGGGGGCGGTATTGGGGGAGCAGTCGAGAATGTAGGCGATGGCGGCGGTGACGTCCTCCACCGGGATCATGTGCTCGGGGATCAGGCGGGGGTCATCCTGGACCATCGGGGTGTCGACATAACCCGGCTCCAGCGCCGCCACCTTGACCCCCCGCGCCCGCATCGGGTCGTAAAGCGCCTCGCTCAGGCCGATCAATCCGAACTTGCTGGCGCAGTAGGCAGCCGCATTGCCGAAGGCGATCCGCCCGGCGTTGGAGGCGACATGGATGACCGCCCCTCCGAACCGCATCCGGGGAAGCAGGGCTCGGTTGAGCAGCACGGGGGCCTCAAGGTTGACCCGCAACATGGCGCGCAGCGCGGCGGGGTCGCTGTCCCACAGGGGGCCGTGGGTCAGCAGTCCGGCGGCGTGGATGAGGACGTCGAGGGTTTCGGGAGCCGCCGCGATGGCCGCCTCGATCCCCGCCTCGTCGGCCAGATCGACGGCCACCGGGGTGACCGCGACCCCGTAGGTCGCGGCCCAGCCGGTGGCCAGCTCGGCCAGCACCTCGTCGCGCCGACCGACCAGGGTCAGGGCATAACCCCGTTTGGCCAGAAGCTCGGCTGCGGCCAAACCCATGCCGCTGGTGGCGCCGGTGATCAGGGCGTGCATGAGCTCCTCCTCTCAACCCAAGGTTGGATTTGTTTCACAGCGCAATCCCCCAGCGCCGCAATCCCAGCCACAACACCCCGTACACCCCGGCGGTCGCCCCCATCGACACCCCCAACGCCAGCCAGAAGTTCAAGCCCTGCTTGAGCAGCAGCGGCAGCAGGAGGAAGAGCGCCAAGGAGGGAAGGACGAGCCAGAAGATTTGGGTAGAGAGTTCGCCGATCCTTGCGGCGGGAGTCCCCTCTATATGGAGCCAAACGAAGGCAAGCAGCGAGGTCAGTGGCAGCGCCGCCACCAAGGCGGCAAAGGGGGTCGAGCGTTTGGCGATCTCGGAGACGGCGACGATCACCAGCGCCGAGAGCAGAACCTTCGCGAGGTAGTAGAGCATGGGTAGCCTCCCCCTTTGTTGCTACAAACCCTTGAATTGGGAGAGCCCAACACTCGAACAAGCGGTTGAACGATTTCAAGTCGATAAACAGTGGCGTATGCCGAAAAAATATTTCTTCTCTACCAAACAGTTATCGTCGCTATAATCGCGTTGGGTTGCGACGACGCGGCCGGCATGGGGCTCCTGGCACTACAGGGGCCCTTTTGCTTTTCAGGGAAACACTTTCAGGCCCATTCCCTCAATTTTGCCAAAACCGTTTCGATAGAACTTCTTCCTCAACACGGTCATGGCCCTGTTTTCTTGGTCGGGCCGCAGTACCGAAAGCCCAATGGGCCTCGCCGTCAAATCGGCCAACTGCAACCCTTCGGAATTCGTTTTCTTATCTGCAACGATCAGATCGAATGGCAATCGCCTTGCAAAGTAGTTGTCTCCATCGCGGATGCGGCGAAACTCAAGCTCCAGTTCGGCATCCTCCTTCGCCCCCCTCGCCTCGCAAACCAGAAACGTCAGGGCATCGTCCTGACCCCTCCCCTTCAACAACCGGTAGATGCGCTCCAAGCCGAACTCCAACGCCAAATGATAGGGGTGCGCGGGTTGGGTATAGCGCCCCTTCAGCCTCTTCTTGTCGATGACCACCGCGACCAGTTGGAACTCTGTGGCTTCGATCAGCTGGGTCAATTGGCTCAAGAAGGCTTCGCGAGGCCCCTTCGAGAGCCGGGAAAACGCCCCCCGTTTACGACGAATGTCTGATTCGTGCAACACCACCATGTCGTGCCCGAAGGTGGCGAATTTGAGCAGCCGAATCGCCGGAGTTACCTGCTCGGCGTACCCCTCCTTCCGAAAGATGCAAAACGACAACACAAACACCGGATACTCTGGGTCGATCGATTCCAGACTGTGATCGCCGCTTTCATCGACATAGACGATGAAGTCGCTGTGCTTTTGCCCCGGTTCACCCCTGGTTGTCGTCATGCGGTCCCCCTGATCCGAACGTTTGCCCAACGGGCTACATCCACTTCCCCTGGGGTGGACCCCACTCCTTGGACAGTTTGGGGGCGAAAATTTGTAAACGGTTAGTGGCGGTGGGTGGTTCCGCCGTGGGTTTGATGGACCTGTTCTGGGGTCTTGCCGCCGAGGGCACTGT